>OGHJ01001229.1_pt1 | contig 29119 bp, 32 predicted proteins | sample 1571351 | NCBI WGS metagenome assembly OGHJ01 (sample SAMEA2582037, study PRJEB24529) | metagenome | biome: Human gut stool | place: China | collected 2011 | reverse complement strand
CAAAGCAAGAAAAATCCCCAGAAGTATAACTTCTGAGGACTTTGTCTTCAATCTGCAACCAACTCTTTGAGTTGGTTTTTCTGATGCCAAAAAAGTTTTATGTTAATGTTGCACATTTTAATATTTCTGATATAATCTTATCTGAGACTAATCAATACTAAAATATATTTAAGAAATGTGAATATTCTATGAAACTACTTCGTCATTTAAAAGAAAAACGTTACCTTATTTTGGCATTTACCCTACCGGCTATTCTTTTGGCATTGGCTATTGTCTTTTTGCAACCTGCGCAGAATCATGCTAAGGTCCAAGTTAAGGTGGGGACTAAGCAATCATCATCAAGCAAACCTAAGGCTTCATCCAAGTCATCGAGCTCAAGTTCGTCGTCATCTTCTTCAACTTCAAGTGAGTCTTCAAGCGAATCGTCGTCATCAAGCTCAACGGTAGAAGCAGCTAGTCAGACAGAAGCAAGCTCAACTCCTGCGGTAGCATCGGCGCCAACGCCTTCTTCAGCACAAGAGGCTTATCAAGCGCCCCAGTATAACTATGTGCCACCAACAGCTTATACAGAGTCACATAGTGATGCTCCAAGTTACACAGCCCCTGCCTACAGTGCAGATGTCAGCGCTGGGACAACAGAATAAGAGTTAAAGAAAAGGAATTTAGGATTAGAAATGAAAAATAAAGTTTTAGTATTAGTAACAGGATTATCTAGTTTAGTCCTATTAGCAGCTTGTTCAAACCAGCAAAATGGGTTGACTTCGACGACTTCATCTTCATCAGTAGAGCAGTCACAATCAAGTAGTAGTGAAAGCTCTAGTGCGAGTAATAGCTCAAGCTCAAGCTCTAGTCAAGAGAAAAAGGTAGATACCTCTGCCTATGATAGCATCATTAGTAAGTACCAAACGGCTGTGGCCAACAACCAAACCGATGCCTCACTTAATTCTCTCATTGTGACCTATGCTAATTCTCAAACAAGTCCTGCCTCAACGGTCTATACTTACCGTGATTTGGATGGTAATGGTGTTGATGAGTTGATTCTTGCTTTTAAGCCGGGGAAACTCTTTAAAGAGCATATGATTACGGATATTTATACTATCTCTAAGGATAGTGGTCAGGTCATTCGTCTGACAGAAGGTTCACAACTGGGCATGTTGGGTGAGCGCATGACTTTGGCCTACCTCAAGGATAACACCTTTAGCTACTATGGTAGTGCTGGTGCTATGGCTGGTGGAGGTTCTGGCTACCACTTTAGTAGTGATGGTCAATCTCTTGTAAAAGATGACAGTGATTCGGGTGCAGAGAAGGCTGATCTTTCGAATTGGGATTGGAAGGATCTGAGCAGTGCCTCTACTAATAGTAGTTCTAGCGCAGCGTCACAAACTCAAACAAGTTCAACATCTCTTAAGCCTGATGAACTCAAAAATGGCAATTACAAATCAGCTGTAGGAACATGGAAGTCTTCAAATGGAAAGACCATCACCATTACTTCGGATGGGCAGTTGGATTTCTGGGGCTATACTTATCCTATCGACAAAGTCTCACCCAATCAATATGTGTCTGGTATATATACCTTAACTTATGTTGATTCTAGTCCAGTAGGGAATACCCCAATTCAGCTTTGTCCTAAGGGGGTTAGTGATGCAAGTGATGCGGGAGATAATAGTAAGGACCGTATCCTAGCGACGAATGGGATGCCATCTGCGGAAAGTTATTTTTATCGAGTGGATTAATCTTATCAAATGATATAGAAACTAAAGAGTTAGGCCTCGGGTCTGGCTCTTTTACTATCCTGTCAACTTACAGAACGAGACAATTTCTCTATTCTTGTGCTATAATAAAAGTTATGACTAATGAATTTCACCATGTAACCGTTCTTTTACACGAAACTGTTGATATGCTTGATATCAAGCCCGATGGCATCTATGTTGATGCGACCTTGGGTGGCGCAGGACATTCGTCTTATCTTTTGTCGCAATTATCTGAAAAGGGTCATTTGTACTGCTTTGATCAGGACCAAAAGGCTATTGATAATGCTCAAGTGCGTCTCAAGGACTATATTGATAAGGGTATGGTGACTTTCATCAAGGATAATTTCCGTAATCTCAAGTCCAACCTTGAAGCCTTGGGGGTGTCTGAAATTGATGGCATTCTCTATGACTTGGGTGTCTCTAGCCCACAGTTGGATGAGCGTGAGCGTGGTTTCTCCTATAAACAGGATGCCAAGCTAGATATGCGTATGAATGAGGAGGCGAGTCTGACCGCTTATGATGTGGTCAATACTTATCCTTACAACGATTTGGTGCGCATTTTCTTCAAGTATGGTGAGGACAAGTTCTCTAAACAAATTGCACGTAAGATTGAACAGGCCCGTCAGGTTAAACCAATTGAGACCACGACGGAACTGGCGGAAATCATTAAATCAGCTAAGCCTGCTAAGGAACTGAAGAAAAAAGGTCACCCAGCCAAGCAAATTTTCCAAGCCATTCGCATCGAAGTGAACGATGAGCTTGGTGCTGCGGATGAGTCTATTCAAGAGGCCTTGGATTTACTTGCTGTAGATGGTCGTATTTCGGTCATTACCTTCCACTCTTTGGAGGATCGATTGACTAAACAGCTTTTCAAGGAAGCCAGTACGGTAGATGTGCCTAAAGGTCTACCTTTTATTCCTGAAGACCTCCAACCTAAGGTAGCCTTAGTTAATCGCAAGCCAATCCTACCTAGTCAGGAAGAATTAGAAGCTAATAACCGCTCGCATTCTGCTAAATTGCGTGTGGCTAAAAAAATCAGGAAATAATTATGGAAAATAAGGAACATCAGATTGTTAATAGAGCCATTAGAAACCATATTCGTTTTATGACGCGTATGGAAAAGGCCTTCTATTCGGCAATTGTTTTGACAGCTATTGTGATGAGTATTGCAGTTGTATTTTTACAAGGGCGTAATCAGGCTATCAAGCAACAAATCACAGACCTTAATAGCAAGATTAGTGATGAAAAAACAGAGCTTAACAATGCTAAGCAGGCGGTTAATGAGTTGACTAACTCTGACCGTATTAAAGAGATTGCTAATAAGGCAGGCCTGTCTATTAATAACGATAGTATTAAGAGTGTGAGGTAACCAATGAACAGATTAAGAAAACTTAAACATTTATTTCTAAACTATGTCGTTAGGGATAGGCGAAAGCCAGCCCAGAATCGACAGCACGTTGGTCAGAACCTTATGGTTCTCAGCATCTTTATCTTTTTCGTCTTTATTATCAACTTTGTGGTGATTATCGGGGCAGACAGTAAGTTTGGTGTTGATTTGTCGACCCAGGCTGCTAAATCTTATAACACTAAGACCACAGTGGCTGCCAAGCGTGGGACGATTTACGACCGAAATGGAAATGTTTTGGCTGAAGATTCAACCAGTTATGCCATTTACGCAATCGTGTCGACTAGCTATGTGTCAGCGACTCAAGAAAAACTCTATGTCCAAGATAGTCAGTTTGACAAGGTTGCTGATATTTTAAAGGATAAGCTAGGAATTGAAAAGAGTGATTCCTTGGCCCAATTGCGTACTAAGGGTGCCTACCAGGTTTCCTTTGGACTAAAGGGGAAGGGAATTACCTACTCTGTTAAAGAAGAACTAGAAAAAGCCTTTAAAGATGCGGGAATTAAGGGGATGGCCTTTGAAGCAACAACGTCACGAATGTATCCTAATGGAACCTTCGCGTCAGAGTTTCTTGGTCGTGCCGAAGCTGTTGAAAATAAAAAAGACGGCTCATATTCTTTGATTGGTCAAACTGGTTTGGAGCGCTCGCTCAATAGCCTCTTGACTGGAACAGATGGAGAGGCCATTTATGAGAAGGATAAAAACGGTAATACGCTTCTAGGTACGGAAACCATTACCAAGGAAGCTATCGATGGTAAGAACATCTATACAACCTTGTCAGCGCCTCTCCAAACCTTCTTAGAAACGCAGATGGATACCTTTATGGAGCAGACGCAAGGGGTAAATGCTTCAGCGACAGTTGTTAATGCTAAGACAGGTGAGATTCTTGCAACGACACAACGTCCGACCTATAATTCTGATACTCTTGAGGGACAGGCTAAGAAAAACTATGACTGGGTTAACCGTCTTTACGAAGCTCAGTATGAGCCTGGATCAACCATGAAGGTCATGCTCTTGTCAGCTGCTATTAACAATGGAAGTTTCAACCCGAATGCGACCTACAGTAATGCTAATGGTATTAAGGTTGACGACGTTGAAACTAATGACTGGTCAATCAATGAGGGTATCTCAACAGGTGGTACCATGACATTTGCTCAAGGCTTCTCTTATTCAAGTAACGTTGCTATGACCATGCTAGAACAAGAGATGGGAGACAAGGTTTGGTCTAACTACTTATCTCTTTACAAATTTGGTCTTCCTACCCGTTTTGGGATGGTCGGTGAGTCCTCAGGGGTTGTCTCTCGAAACTCTGTTAATATAGCTCAATCATCATTCGGACAAGGGATTTCAGTGACTCAGGTTCAGATGCTTCGTGCTTTTTCAGCCATCTCTAACAATGGTGTTATGTTGGAACCTCAATTTATCAAACAAGTTGCGGATGTCAACCAAGGCACAGTTCGTACAGCGAAGAAGGAAGTTATCGGTAAGCCAGTTTCCAAGCAGGCTGCTTCTGAGACCCGTAATTATATGATTTCTGTTGGTACAGACCCAGAGTTTGGTACCATGTACAACAAGTCCGAAGGTTCGCCAATCATTAAGGTTGGTAACTATGATGTAGCGGTTAAGTCTGGTACTGCCCAAGTTGCCGATGAAAAGACTGGAACGTATAAGGTTGGTTTCAATGAAACGCTTAACTCAGTTGTTGCCATGGTGCCTGCAGATGATCCAGAATATATCATGTATGTGACTGTTCTGGAACCTAAGACTTGGGATAATAATTTTTATGCGACTGTGGTTAACCCGGTTTTGGAAGAAGCCATGTCTATGGGAGACACCCTAGATCCTTCTGTGTCTGAAGGTAGTGAAAAGACCGAGGAAACGAGTTATCAAACCGGCGATATTATCGGTAAGAGTCCAGGTGAGATAGCTAACACCCTTCGTCAAAACTTGATTCATCCAATTGTTCTGGGGGTTGGTGATAAGATTGAGAAGGTTTCTGTAGATGCCAAAGCCAATATTAAGGCTAATGAACAGATTCTTATCATGACCAATGACTTCACAGAACTTCCAGACATGTATGGTTGGACCAAGAAGAACGTTGAAACCTTTGCCAAATGGAAGGGCATTAAAATTACTTACAAGGGTGGCAAGTCAGGGACTGTTACCAAACAAAGTGTTGCGGCAGGAAAAGCCCTGTCTAAAACCAAGAAGATTACCATTACTTTAGGAGACTAAGATGACTATGAGTCTGATAGCAGGCGTGGCCGCCTTTGTGTTGACGGTGCTCGCTATGCCTCACTTTATTATTTACTACAAAATCAAGAAAATCGGTGGCCAACAAATGCATGAAGATGTGAAGCAGCATTTGGCTAAGGCTGGGACGCCAACTATGGGAGGGACAGTCTTCCTAGTGGTTGCCATCTTGGTTAGCTTGATTTTCAACTTCCACGTCTTTAGCGAGGGACACCAAGCCTATGGTGCCACAGCGGGGATTCTCTTTGTCATTTTGATTTATGGAATCATCGGCTTTCTTGATGATTTCCTTAAGATTTTCCGTCAAATCAATGAGGGACTTAAACCTTGGCAAAAGATGGCCTTGCAGATTATTGCGGGTTTGCTTTTCTACTTTATCCACGTACTCCCTAGTGGGACAGATAGCCTAGCTATTGGTGGATTAACCATTCATCTCGGTGTCTTTTATGTTCTCTTTGTCCTATTCTGGATTGTTGGTTTCTCAAATGCTGTGAACTTGACAGACGGTATTGATGGTTTAGCTTCTATCTCTGTGGTTATCAGCTTGATTGCCTATGGGATTATCGCTTTTGTCAAGGGTGAGTTCGCTATCTTGACTATCATTATCACTATGATTGGGGCACTTCTTGGCTTCTTCGTCTTTAACCATAAGCCAGCCAAGGTCTTTATGGGAGATGTTGGTTCTTTGTCACTTGGAGCTATGCTTGCGGTTATCTCTATTGCCTTACGTGTAGAGTGGACCCTACTCTTGATTGGTGTGGTTTATGTCTTTGAGACAGCTTCTGTCATGCTACAGGTCAGCTATTTCAAATACACTAAGCGTAAGTATGGTGAAGGTCGTCGTATTTTCCGTATGACACCATTCCACCATCACCTCGAGTTGGGTGGTCTTTCAGGTAAGGGTGACAAATGGTCAGAGTGGAAGGTTGATGCTTTCCTTTGGACAGTTGGAGCACTTGCAAGTGCCGTTACCCTTTGGATGGTTCTTGGAAACGTTATGAAATAAATGAAAAGAGCAGAAATGCTCTTTTTTTGTTATAATGATAAGGATAGACTAGATAGAAAAGAAGTAAGTAAACATGTCATTTAAAGATTTTAATTTTAAAACATTTATTCAGGAGGCTCTTGATGAGATTAAGTTTAAGGAGCCAACACCTGTTCAGCAGAAATTGATTCCAGTGGTTCGTTCAGGTCGTGATTTAGTGGGTGAATCAAAGACGGGTTCAGGGAAAACACATACCTTCCTCTTGCCAATTTTTGAGAAACTCAATCCAAAGAGTGGCGATGTTCAAGTTGTTATTACAGCACCATCACGTGAATTGGCGACACAAATTTACCAAGCAACAAAACAGATTGCTAAACACTCTGATACAGAAATTCGTGTGGTTAACTATGTGGGTGGTACAGACAAGCAACGTCAGATTGAGAAACTCAAGGTAGCCCAACCTCATATTGTTATCGGGACACCAGGGCGTATCTATGACCTAGTTAAGTCTGGTGACTTGGCTATCCACAAGGCCCATACCTTTGTTGTTGACGAAGCTGATATGACCATGGACATGGGATTCTTGGATACTGTGGACAAGATTGCGGCAAGTCTGCCTAAGGAAGTTCAAATTTTGGTCTTCTCAGCAACTATTCCTCAAAAATTGCAACCATTCTTGAAGAAATATTTGACCAATCCAGTCATGGAACAAATCAAAACTTCAACAGTTATTGCAGACACCATTGATAACTGGTTGGTATCTACCAAGGGGCGCAACAAGAATGAGCAGATTCTTGAGATGCTTAAGGGAATGCAGCCATATTTGGCAATGATTTTCGTTAATACCAAGGAACGTGCAGACGATTTGCACAGCTACCTAGTGTCAAATGGTCTTAAGGTTGCCAAAATTCATGGAGGTATTCCACCACGTGAGCGTAAGCGTATCATGAATCAAGTCAAGAAGCTTGATTTTGAGTACATTGTAGCGACTGATCTTGCAGCGCGTGGGATTGATATTGAAGGGGTTAGTCATGTTATCAACGATGCTATCCCTCAGGATTTGTCTTTCTTTGTTCACCGTGTAGGACGTACAGGACGTAATGGTTTGTCAGGAACAGCCATCACCCTCTATCAACCAAGCGACGACTCCGATATTCGTGAGCTTGAAAAGATGGGGATTACCTTTGACCCTAAAGTCTATAAGGACGGCGAGTTTCAAGATACTTATGACCGTGACCGTCGTGCTAACCGTGAAAAAGCCTATCAAAAACTTGATACGGAAATGATTGGTTTGGTTAAGAAGAAAAAGAAAAAGATTAAACCTGGCTATAAGAAGAAAATTCAGTGGAAGGTTGATGAAAAACGCAAACGTGAACGTCGTGCGGCTAACCGTGCTAAGGGGCGAGCTGAGCGTAAAGCTAAGAAGCAAAGTTTCTAAGTATTGGCTTCTAGGTGAGAGCAATTTTAATTTAAAAATTCAAGAGGTTGAAACCAAAGTGTTTCAGCTTTTTTGATTATTATCAAACTTTTTGGAAACTCAAAAGACCTTATTTAGTTTGAAGATATATTTTTCTTTTGAGCCTAAGGTCTCAAAACTTCCCAACGCTTATGACTACAAAGTCTTAGTCGTCATTATCACAGCGACAAGTCTCAGTATATGCTCACTACACTCGCAAAATAATTGGCTGTCTTAAGAACTGAAACTATGACAGATTTTAAATAGTTTTATCACAGACATTTTTAAGAAGCTTTCCGTTTAAAGTAAAATAATGTGTAAGTTTGAGGTTATTAGTTGAGTCAACTCTCAAAATCAGGTAGTGACATTTATGTCACTACTTTTTTGTTGGCTTTCTATCTATAATACAATCATAGCTTTTGAGAAAAGGCTAAAAAATATTTTAAAGGAGGTTGTTTTAATGACGACACAAATCATTAACAATTTTAACTCACTTAATTCCGAAGATCTTTCTACTGTTAAGGGTGGAGCATGTAGTTTTTGGGGAGCTACAGCTGCCGTAGGCGTCGGGGCTGTTGGAGGAGCCATTAAAGGTGGTATTCAAACAGGTACTTGGCAAGGTGCAGCCTTAAAGGGTATTGGTTATGGTATTAAAGATGGGATTACTTATGGACTTATTTGTCGTTATTAGGCGATTACTGAGTCAATTTTTTGGCCAAATAGTACTTGCTCTCCTAATTTATGGGCTTATATTCTTTGCTTGGCAACACTTTAGAGGAGAAATTTTCTCAATTGTATGCATCTATGTCAGTATATCCCTAGCAGATGACGTCTATCATCTCGCAGAAGAATATGTTAAAAAGAAAGTTAACTAGGAATACCTTCCTGTTTGAAAAATAGCATGTAAAAACTTGGCAGAATGATTGTCAAGTTTTTTTATAGCAAAAGTGCTACAATAGGAGTCATGAAAGACACGATTCGAATTCTTCATATCAATGATTTACACTCTCATTTTGAACAGTATCCACAACTCAAGCGAGCTGTGGATGATTTGAGTCAGACGGATAGAGAGTTGATCAAGGTAGATCTTGGGGATAATGTGGATAAGTCCCATCCCCTATCTGATGCGACCGCTGGGCGTTTTAATGTAGCCCTGATGAATGAGTTGGGGATAGACTATGCGACTATTGGAAATAATGAGGGGATAGGTCTGGCCAAGGAGGAGCTAGACTGTCTTTATGAGCAGGCTAAGTTTCAGCCGATCATAGGAAATCTCAAGGATGAGGGGAGACAACCTGAATGGGCCAAGCCCTATATTATCCACAAAACTAAGGCAGGTACAAACATTGCTTTTTTGGCCTATACCTTTCCATATTACATCACCTATGCTCCCAACGGTTGGCAGGTGTTAGAGCCTATGGCTAGGTTGGAAGAGGATTTGGGTCGTCCTGAGGTAAGGGATGCAGATATAGTCGTCGTTCTTAGCCATCTGGGTGTACGTTATGATGAGCAGATTGCAGAGACTTATCCACAGGTAAATCTTGTCATCGGAAGCCACACGCATCACCTTTTTGAAGAGGGCAAATTAGTCAATGAGACCTATTTAGCAGCTGCTGACAGATATGGTTATTATCTTGGCTGTATTGACCTTACTGTGGAAAATGGGCGATTGATAGAATGTCAGATTGAGGCTATCCCCACCAAGTCCTACATCTTGGATTTAGACAAGGAGGACGAAGTCTTTATCAAGGCTATGCGTGAGGAAGGCCATCGCCGTTTAGCTCAGAAAAAAGTAGCTAATCTAGGTCGAGAACTAGATTTTGATGAGACCTGTCAATTGGTTTTACAGGCTGTTTGTCAGGAGACCGATAGCCAATTAACGCTTTTAAATACTGGACTTATCATGAAAACACTAGGTCCTCAAGTGACCATGGCAGACCTGCAAGAAGCCCTTCCTCACCAGATGCGGATGGCACGTCTAGTCGTGACAGGACAAGAGCTCAAAGAAATCTGTCAGGAAGTTTTTACTAAGGCTGAACTCCTTAAAAATCAAGCTATTAAAGGTATGGGATTTAGAGGGAAGATATTTGGTGAAGTAATCACAGGGAATTTTGCTTACAAAAACGGTAATTTGTTGTATAATAGAAGGGTTGTAGATTCCAATGAGAAGTTTAGTTTGGTCCTTGTGGACCAGTACTACTTTGCTTCTTACTTTCCTACAATTAAGGAAAAGGAAGTTACTCTTCTTTTTCCAGATTTGTTAAGGGAACTTGTGGCCAAGTATTTAGGAAAAAATGGTGCCAATTGGGATAAGATATAGAGACATTATTACAGCATCAGGATAGAAAATAAGAGAGAGCAGAAAGGATGGCACATGCGTAAAGAAATCTTGCCAGAAATGTTTAATTATAATAAATATCCAGGGCCAGACTTTGTGTATGTGGCTGATCTTCTGAAATCAGATGCCTGTCAGTTTACAGTTCTTGAAAATCACAAGGATGCTTTAGACGCTACCCGCTTTGGGCAACGTTTTTCTGAAATCATGCTCAAGTATGATTATATCGTTGGGGACTGGTCTAATGACCAGCTTCGCCTTAAGGGATTTTACGAGGACGAGCGCCCTAATACGCGTAAGACAGACCGCATTAGCCGATTGTCAGAGTATTTACGTGAATACTGTGCCTTTGGTTGTGCCTACTTTATTTTGAAAAATGAAGAGCCGCAATTAATTGTCTTTGAAGAGGAGACTGAGCCTCGTCGCAAGCGCCGTCGTTCTAATAATCGTCGTAATGCTTCTCAGGAATCTAGAGAGCGCAATGCTTCTCAAAAGAATAAGGGGCAAAAAGCTTCTGCTAAGCAAAAGCCAGACAAGTCCAAACGAAGAGATAGGGATCAAGAGGGTCCAAGCTTTGAGAAAATCAAGCGTCGTCCTAAGTTCAAATCTAGATCTGAGGATGGTGGTCGTGAGCGTAAGCCTAACTTCAAGAAGAGTCAGAAGCAAGCTCCAAATTCTAAAGGTCAAAACACTCCATCGAAGAAACAAAGCCAGACCAAGTCAGATGGTCAGCATTTCACAATCAGAAAAAAAGGAAATTAAACTATGTCAGAAGTAACAACACAAGCAAAACCAGAACGTCGTAAACGTCAGAAGTTAGAGGATATGGAAGGCTACAAACCTTCTATTTATGGTCTTACTCGTGACGAGTTGATTGATTGGGCTATGGAACACGGTGAAAAGAAATTCCGTGCTACTCAAATTTGGGATTGGCTCTACAAGAAGCGTGTGCAATCTTTCGAAGAAATGACTAACATTTCTAAGGATTTCATTGCTAAATTGAATGAGAATTTCTGTGTGAACCCATTGAAACAACGTATCGTTCAAGAATCTAAAGATGGTACCGTTAAATATCTTTTTGAATTGCCAGATGGTATGTTGATTGAGACGGTTTTGATGCGTCAACACTATGGTTTGTCTGTCTGTGTGACAACCCAGGTTGGATGTAACATCGGTTGTACTTTCTGTGCCAGTGGTTTGATTAAGAAACAACGTGACTTGACTGCTGGTGAGATTGTGGCGCAAATCATGTTGGTACAAAAATACTTTGACGATCGTGGCGACGGTGAACGTGTCAGCCACGTGGTTGTTATGGGTATCGGTGAGCCATTTGATAACTATGACAATGTGCTTCGCTTCTTGCGTACCATTAACAATGACAATGGTCTTGCTATTGGAGCGCGTCACATTACCGTGTCAACATCTGGTTTGGCACCAAAAATTAAGGAATTTGCTAACGAAGGTGTTCAAGTTAACCTCGCCGTATCACTTCACGCGCCTAACAATGACCTTCGTTCAAGCATCATGCGTATTAACCGCTCGTTCCCACTTGAAAAACTCTTTGAAGCAATCGAGTATTACATCCAGACAACCAACCGTCGTGTAACTTTTGAGTACATCATGCTTAATGAGGTCAATGACCATCCTGAAAACGCTCAAGAGTTGGCTGATTTGACTAAGAAAATCCGTAAGTTGTCATACATCAACTTGATTCCTTACAACCCAGTATCAGAGCACGACCAATATAGTCGTTCAACCAAGGAACGTGTGGCAGCCTTCTACGATGTGCTCAAGAAAAACGGGGTTAACTGTGTCGTTCGTCAAGAACACGGTACAGATATCGATGCTGCTTGTGGACAATTGCGTTCAAACACTATGAAACGTGACCGTCAAAAGGCTGTAGCAGAAGCTTCTGGTAAATCAGAAGGTAAATAAGATGTTTCAGCTGACGACTTGGGTAGATAAGGATGGAGAACTGACACTAAAAGGAAGAAAGCTAAGCCAAGTTTTGGTCTGTGCTTATCTTCTTTGTTTAGTACTCCTTTGTTGGACACCCCAGTATGGACTAGTTGAAGGTGTTGAAACTCCTGGGATTCAACATTTTGGTCGTGTAGTGGTTCTATTGACCCCATTTAATAGTTTTACCAACTTTTATCAGTTGGATAGTCTTAAAGAGATTGTCTTTGTGCTTGGGCAAAATGTGACCAACATTTTCTTGCTGAGTCCGCTGATTTTAGGACTTTTAGCCTTGTACCCCAGATTTAGGTCTTGGCAAAAGGTCCTTTTAGCCACGTTTATCATGTCTTTGACGATTGAGGTTGGGCAAGTTATTCTAGATCTCCTCATTGATGCGAATCGTGTCTTTGAGTTAGATGATTTATGGACCAATACCTTGGGAGGTTTGGTGGCATTAGCTGCCTACCGTCTTCTTGTAAAACTGATTCAAACGCATTTTAAAGAGTAAAAAACCTGGGAGCTTACGCGTCTCAGGTTTCACTTATTTTCTATCATACAAATACAACACATTCAAAAGAGGGAAAAATGAATAAACAATTTTGGAGAAACAATGAAACACTTAATGATGACAGTAGTCACCGTATTGACACTAGGAGCAACAATGCCAATGGTTAAAGCAGATGCTTATCAAAGCGGACGTGATGCCGATATTATGCGAGAAAGAGGGCAGGTTTGGAACTATTCTGAGGTTAAGAGAGAGCCTCAATTAGCTAACTACAACACCGATGGTCGCTATCTCAGTGAGGCAACTAACTTTGAATTATACAATTTTGTCAGAGAGTATAAGACATCTGATGAAATCAGACGCATTTGGAACCCCAAGAAGGACGAATCAGTTATCCACGATAAAGATAGCTACTCTATTGATGATGGGCACAAGGTCTATAATTTTGACTCCTTTGCTTATCAATTGCCAGAGTCTACTGATTTTGGGAAATTGACTTATATTGGTTACTTTCAGTTAGAAGATGGTACAATTTATCGCTATTGGAAGCAACCTTAGCATACGAGACTTATACGAGGTCTATTATTAACCATTTGTAAGGATAGGAGGAGTAACTTGTCTTTTAAAGAATCAATCATTGCAAAACTTTGGTGGTTTTTCAAGTTAGAAAAACGCCGGTATATTGTCGGGATTTTGGCACTGAGTCTGGTTTCGGTACTCAATCTGATTCCTCCTATGGTTATGGGGCGGGTCATTGATGCTATTACATCGGGAAAATTGACCAATCAGATCTTGCTTTTGAATCTTGTGTATTTGCTTTTGGCAGCTTTAGGAATGTACTATTTGCGCTATGTTTGGAGGATGTATATCTTGGCGACCTCTTATCGCTTGGGTCAGATGATGAGGTCACGCCTTTTTGAGCATTTTACCAAGATGTCGCCTTCTTTTTATCAAAAGTACCGAACTGGGGATCTCATGGCCCATGCAACTAATGATATCAACTCCTTAACCCGCTTAGCTGGTGGGGGTGTCATGTCAGCCGTGGATGCGTCTATCACAGCCTTGGTAACTTTAATCACCATGTTCTTCAGCATTTCCTGGCAGATGACCTTGGTGGCTGTCTTACCCCTACCCTTCATGGCTTTTGCGACTAGTCGTTTGGGACGCAAGACCCATAAAGCTTTTGGAGAATCCCAGGCAGCCTTTTCAGAACTTAATAATAAGGTTCAGGAATCGGTATCAGGGATCAAGGTAACAAAGTCTTTTGGCTATCAGGAGGCGGAGCTTCAGTCCTTCCAAGAAACCAATAAGATGACTTTTAAAAAGAATATGCATACCATGAAGTATGACAGCCTTTTTGATCCTTTGGTCTTACTCTTTGTTGGCTCATCTTATGTTTTGACCCTTCTTGTCGCGGCCTTTATGATTCAGGCTAATCAGATAACGGTCGGAAATTTAGTAACCTTCATTACCTATTTGGACATGTTGGTTTGGCCTTTGATGGCCATTGGTTTCCTCTTTAATATCACACAGAGGGGAAATGTATCCTACCAACGTATTGAAAATCTTCTGGAACAGGAATCAGATGTTCAAGATCCTGCGCATCCTCTCCCAAGTATCGAAAATGGTCGCTTAGAGTATGCGATTGACCGCTTTGCTTTTGAGGATGAGGATACTTTGAGAGATATTCATTTCACCTTGGACAAGGGGAAAACCCTTGGTTTGGTTGGACAGACTGGCTCAGGAAAGACGGCCCTTGTCAAGTTACTCTTGCGGGAGCACGATGTCAATCAAGGAGCCATCTATTTAAATGGACATGACATCCGAGACTATCGCCTATCAGACTTGCGTAGCTTGATGGGCTATGTTCCCCAAGACCAGTTTCTCTTTGCCAGTTCCATTTTAGACAATGTTCGTTTTGGTAATCCTGACCTCGCCTTTGAAAAGGTGGAAGAAGCGACTAAGTTGGCTCAAGTTTATGATGATATCAAGGCTATGCCTGAAGGCTTTGAAACAATCATTGGTGAAAAGGGTGTCAGCCTATCAGGTGGTCAAAAACAACGTCTGGCCATGAGTCGTGCCATGATTTTGGATCCAGATATTTTGATTTTGGACGACTCCTTATCTGCGGTTGATGCCAAGACAGAACATGCCATTATTGACAATCTTAAACATACCCGCAAGGATAAGACGACGATCATTACCGCCCATCGTCTTAGTGCGGTGGTGCACGCTGACCTCATCTTAGTCATGCAAAATGGTCGTATCATTGAACGGGGCCGTCATGAGGACTTACTAGCTCAGGATGGTTGGTATGCCAAGACCTATGAGTCTCAACAGTTAGAAATGGAGGGAGGAGAAGTTGATGCCTAATCAAAACCAATGGTCTGTGTTTAAGCGTCTCTTGACTTATCTCAAGCCTTACAAATTCTTGACCTTTCTAGCTTTGACCTTCCTCTTGTCCACAACGATTATTAAGAGTATCATTCCCCTTGTGGCCTCTTATTTTATCGACCACTATCTTCATGATATGAATCAGGCGGCAAGCTTGATTCTGATTGGTTACTATGGTCTTTATCTTTTGCAGACGCTAGTCCAGTATTTGGGAAATCTCTTTTTTGCGCGTGTGTCCTACAGCATTGTCAGGGATATTCGCCGAGATGCCTTTGCCAATATGGAGAAACTAGGCATGTCTTACTTTGACAAAACTCCAGCAGGCTCTATCGTTTCCCGCTTGACCAATGATACAGAGACTATTAGTGAGATGTTCTCAGGGATTCTGTCTAGCTTTATTTCGGCTATCTTTATATTTGTTACCACCCTTTACACCATGATGATCTTGGACATTCGTCTGACCGGGCTTATTGTGCTCTTTCTTCCTCTGATTGTTCTTTTGGTTAATCTCTACCGCAAAAAATCAGTGGTCATCATTGAAAAGACCAGAGCCTTGCTTTCAGATATAAATGCCAAACTGTCAGAGAGTATCGAAGGGATTCGCATCATTCAGGCCTTTAACCAAGAGAAACGCCTCAAAAAAGAGTTTGATGCCATTAATGAGGAACACCTGATTTACGCCAGCCGTTCCATGTCACTGGATTCTCTCTTTCTACGCCCAGCCATGAGTTTACTGAAGCTCCTGGGCTATGCTGTTCTCATGGCCTACTTTGGCTACCGAGGTATCTATTTGGGCATCACAGCGGGGACCATGTATGCCTTTATCCAGTACATTAACCGCCTCTTTGATCCCTTGATTGAAGTGACACAAAACTTCTCAACCTTGCAAACCTCGATGGTCTCAGCAGGTCGGGTCTTCGCCTTGATCGACGAGCGCACCTATGAACCTGAGCAGAGAGGCACAGATGCCAAGGTTACTGAGGGGAATATTCGCTTTGAAAATGTCTCCTTCTCCTATGATGGCAAGCACCAGATTTTGGATAATATTTCCTTCTCTGTCAATAAAGGAGAAACCATCGCTTTTGTCGGTTCTACAGGTTCCGGGAAATCCTCTATTATCAACGTGTTTATGCGTTTCTATGAGTTCCAATCAGGCCGAGTTCTTCTTGACGGTGTGGATATTCGCGATTATAGTCAGGCAGAGCTGCGTAAGAACATTGGTCTTGTCCTTCAGGAACCCTTTCTCTATCATGGTACAATCAAATCCAATATTGCAATGTATCAGGATTTAACTGATGAAGAGATCAAAGCCGCTGCTGAGTTTGTGGATGCCAACCACTTTATCGACAAACTTCCAGAAGGTTATGATGCTCCAGTTTCCGAACGAGGTTCAAGTTTTTCAACCGGTCAACGTCAGCTTCTAGCCTTTGCTAGGACCGTTGCTAGCCAACCTAAAATTCTAATCCTGGATGAAGCGACAGCCAATATTGATTCGGAGACAGAGGCTATTGTCCAAAACTCTCTAGCAAAAATGCGTCAAGGACGTACAACCATTGCCATTGCCCACCGTCTATCGACTATCCAAGATGCCAACTGCATCTATGTCTTAGACAAGGGTCGCATCATCGAACACGGTAGCCACGAGGAACTCCTAGCTCTCGGTGGTACCTATCATAAGATGTACAGCCTACAAGCAGGCGCAATGGAAGGAGAGTAAGATAATCTAGACCATAGCTTCTATATTCGAAAAGATTTCTTAAAAATCAAAATCGAGTAGTGACATTTATGTCACTACTTTTTTGTTGTCTTGCAACCTATAATAAAACCATAGCTTGAGAGAAAAAGCTAAAAATAATATTTTAGGAGGTTGTTAAAATGACAACACAAACAATGAACAATTTTGAAACACTCGATCTCGAGGCACTTGCAAACGTTGAAGGTGGTGGATGGGTTAAGTGTTATGCCGGCACAATCGGATCTGCTCTAGTAGGATCAGCAGGAGGCCCAGTAGGTTACTGGGGAGGAGCTTTAGTTGGTTATGCCACATTCTGCTAATATTTAGGTGACCCTATGCTTAAAGATAAAAAAATGTATTTACTAGCCATTTTCCTTTTAGGATTTGGCATTGCCAACCTTTTTAGAAATTTAGATTTTGTTCATCATATCATTAATTTGGTAGGGTTGGCATTAATCACTTATAGTTTGATTTTTAGCAAATGGGAGCGACTCAAAAAATAGGTGGATTCCTATGAGTAGTTACCTAGGAACTGAATTAGTTGTGTCAATTGAGGAATAATATTTTGTGATATTGCTTCTCTGACATAAATCAGAAGCATTTAAAATGTAGAGTTCTTAAAACACAAAATCGAGTGGTGACATTTATGTCACTACTTTTTTGTTGGCTACCACCCTATAATAAAATCATAGCTTGAAATAAAGAGCTAAAAATATTTTAGGAGGTTATTAGAATACCTACACAAACAATTGACACTTTTGAGACACTCAACCTTGAGTCATTTGTAACCGTTGAAGGTGGTGATGGATTATGTTTGATTTGAAAAGTTATATTTTAGGGATGTTTTTCATGGCTGTGATGAGTTTTTTAGATAAGCCTATTATGTCATTTCTTGAAAAACACAAAGTTACCAATTCCGCTAAAAAGAAATTCTAATTGAGATACCTTGTCAATTGCTAGTCTGTGAATAGCTTTGCACAGAAAGCTAAAAACACTTTAAGGAGAAAAGTATGTTCAAAAACTCAAAACCGTATTTACTGGCTACCATTCTCATAGGAATGGGCCTCGCTAATCTATTTAGAAGTTTGGATGCAGTCCACCATACCATTAACTTGTTGGGGCTAACCGTGCTTCTTTATAGTCTGTTTTTTAAAAAATGGGCACAGTTTAAAAAGTAACCTTTTGCCCCTTTGAACGTGAGGTGCTTGCAAATGCTTATTTTTGATGTTCCCGAAGTAAAATTATTCTTGCTAATGATAGCGGAGATTGTATTATATTTGATGGCATATTTTTGTAATAGAAAAAATAAAGATATGTATATTCGCTTATTTAAAATATCAGTGCTAATGACGCTATTGTATTACATCTCCAGTAGAATGTAATCGCTAAGGGATTACTTGAGATCTTACAGCAGTATAAAAAATACAGAAAGGAATAGCGTTAAATGTAATAGCTTATTCGGTTTACAAGACTGGCTGAGGTTATTCATAGCTTAAGTGTTTTATCATGAAGTTAAAGAGTATTAGTTCGAGAGTATTGCGATTTTTTAGGACCATCACTGCTGTATTGGCAGTCTTCCTTATAAGTACCAGTATTTCTCTTTACAAAAGTAAGGCTTCGCCAGAGATTTGGTTAGCAGTCGGAGCACTAGCTTTAGTAGTCATTTTTGTAAATGGATTGCTCTACCGTTTGCTTAAGAAGCGTCCCGATTCAGTAAATCCGCTAACAATATGGCAGTCCTTCATTGTCTTTCTGGTCATCTCATTTCTAGTGCTTTGTGTAGAGTTTTACACATTACTAACATTCAATGATACCACAGACCGCATAGTACTAGTCGTATTAATGATTTTGTTAATTCTCTGTGATTTTCTAGCTTACTTGCAAGTCAAAAAATATTTTAAAAGATAGAAAATATAGTAACCATTTGTGACATTATTCAATTTACGTTGCATAAAGTGCATAAAAGCGCTATAATAAGAAAGTAATTAATGAAACATGTGAAAATTAGAGGAGTATTTCCAATGCTTGAAGGATATTCTTCTATCGTATAGACAAAACCTGCAAGGTCTGGGTTTTCAAAAAATGTCATGAAAGGAGGATTACTATTGGAACAATTTGTTATTTCTAGAAAATACATAAAATTTATCCTACAAGTTATCTTGGCTGTATGTATTCAATGTGTGATAACATTTTTCTGGCATCAAGAAAGAACATTTTTATTTTACACCTTGTCACTCTATGTTTCATTATCGTTCTCTGATGATCTTAGTCAGCTGATTTTTAGAAATGAGAAGTGATGTCGTTACTCTAATCTAGCACAAGTAATATGACAGATACGAGGTTTTAGCTATTCTAGATTCAGAAAGAATAGCTAATCATTTCTGTGATAATACCCTTATAACTTATGTAAATGGCTCTAGTAGAAAAGGAGCAAAAATGGTGATATTACAAAAATTTAGTTCTGCTGTGTTACGTTCTTTACGTGTTGTATCAGCAATCCTAGGAGTAGTCATTGGGAATATGGCTTTAAATGCTCTATCTAGTCAGCATTCAATCTGGATTTGGCTACCTTTGGCATTGCTATCAATCTTTTTACTCGTGTTACCACAGTTGATTAAGCGAGAGCTTGACCGTCGTCCGCTTGAGGAACGACAGTTTACTCCTAAACAAATTTACTCAGGTATGGGGTTGGCACATTTGGCTATTATTTTAGCTGGTGTTTATCGTTTGCTAACGGTGAGGGATGCTGAATGGCGCCTAATCATTATTGTTGTGATTGTTTTGGATATTTGTTTACTAGCTTTTCTGACGCCCAGAGTGCTTAAAGTCATTAAACAAAGTGAACGAGGCTAGAATTCAGTTTATGAAAGACGTGCTTATAAAAATAGTGCTTATCTATGCTTTGTAGGTGTAATTCATTATAGTGAAAACTTTCTGTTTGTGAGAAGTGTGAGGTTTAAGTTTTATGTCAAAAAATCTACGTGTCCTTACGGCCATTGTTTTGTCCCAATTGCTTATTGAGTGGATGGGATTCTTTTTAGGTATTCCTCTTAGTAAAATTCTGGTTTTAACAGTACTTAGCAGTCTAGCAGAGATTTTGATGCATCTTTTCCTAAGCAAAAAATCTAAAGTTACTTTAAGTGATAAAGAAATATGGCATCAATACTTTTTATTCTTTAAGAAGACGCTATGGCTCACCATTTTATTTGTTGCAATTTTTATTTTTTATACGATAACCAAATCTGATAGCTTTATGCTTTATTTTTACTGGCATATCTTTGTGTTGTTCCACTGTCTTGGCTACATCATTTGTTTAAATAATATTAAAATGAATCGTAAAAATTGAAGACTAAATCTTGTTTATTTCCACACAATAAAAAAATCCCATGGGAGTTCTCATCCTATGGGATTTTTGCGATAAATACTAATAAGGCAATGTCATCTGACTTTGGCTTAGGTCCACAGTTACTTCATAGTCACTATTGTCACGAATGGTGTGCTCAAAGTCTGTGGTATAGAGAACGAGTCGTAGTTTGTCGCCCTTGTTGAGTTTGTAGATGGTTGGTTGCAAATCCAAACCGATAGTCATCCATTCATTTGGAGTGACATTCTCAATGCTAAGGAGGTTCTTGCGATTTTGCAGGTTAAGGTGTCCTTTGGTAATGACACGATATTTTGCCTGCTTGAATGGCAATTCACGTAAGGCTTCTTCCTTGAAGAGACGGCCGTTATCTAAATTCATGCGTTTGAGTGCGGGAATAGGTGCGAGATACTTCTTGTCTCCCATTTCCAGAACCTGAGCCGAGATGAGACCACGGTTTGTGCTAGATTTGACCTTGAGTTCTAGGTGGACACGACCATTGATTTGGATGTCTTGGTCCAGTTCAAAGTCTAGGGTGATGGCATTGGCTTTATTCACAAAGAGGTCATCCTTAAAGCTTTGGTAAGTCTTACCGTACTTGGCAAAGGTTTCCTCATCATAATGGTTAGCGATACTAGCTTTGGCCTCACCAAGCTGAATGTGTTTACCATTATCATGACCAAAGTTATCGAGCACTTCCCAGGTCTGTTCAGCCTGGTTGTTTTGCCAGATAACAGTAGGCAGTGTGTAGCCATTCTCCAAACCAAGGAGTTTCTGACAAATCAAGGCATTCATGCTTTCTCGGAAGTCAATAGACTGCCAAGCATTCATGTAAACGTGGGCACCATTGTGGAAGAAGAGGTGTTTTTCAAGAGTGTCAGGAAGAGCATTGAACATTTGATAGACGTTAATCGGTTTGACATTCCAGTCTTGGCTACCATGTGTAAAGACAACAGTAGCTTTAACACGATCTGCGAACTGCACATAGTTACGGTCATGCCAGAACTGGCTATAGTCCCCATGCTTACGATCAATGGCTGTGCTTAGCTCTTTGAGGTAGGCTTGGTAGTCTTTTTGGTGGCGTAGGTATTCTCCAGCTAATAGGGCACGAGAATAGGTAAATTCGGTCAAGGTGTCGAGATCTTCACCAGGGTAGCCTCCAGGACTGACGAGGAGTCCATTTTCACGATAGTAGTCGTACCAAGAAGAAATACCCGCTTCAGCGATAACCATCTCCAAACCGTCAACACCAGTTGTAGCAAGTGCATTGGACATGGTACCCAAATATGAAAGCCCGGTAGTAGTCACCTTACCAGATGCCCAATCTGCAATGATGGTATACTGTCTACTACGGCTAGTAAAGGCGCGTGCACGACCATTGAGCCAGTCAATGACAGCTTTATAGGCCAGAACTTGTTGATAGTCTCCAGAGGTCATGAAGCCTTCAGAGTTGAAGGTACCAACACCCGATACATAGATAGAAGCCACACCACGAGCCAACATGTAATCGTTAAGCGTGTAGGTATCTGTGTGAGCAAAACGCTCCTGAGCCTTTGTGACAGGATTGATAGGCGTAAGGTCTGCCTCTGGTGTCTTGATTTCTGGTTGGCTAAGGGAGATTTCACCTGCTGGTTTGACGAGCAAATCACCTTCCATCTTGTGGGTGAGCTTATCTGAAGCAGGCTCGTTAGTCCCTTGTTGATAAGGGCTTGCGGTCATCATGGCTGGAACTGGGAAGTCCACATCAGGACGTAAGATAGTCACCTTGACCAAGTCTAACTGCCCATCTTTATCGGTATCTACAGGTGTTTCGACATAAACCACCTCACGGTGAAGCTGATTAGTGTCAAATGTTGCCAAGCTCTTACCATTAAAGAAGACGTAGTTATTACTTGCAGGGATTAAATCCTGAGCTACTAACTGATCAATTAAGGTATTGCCAGACTGTGTGCGTGTTGCCAACAACTGGTGCAGGTTGTTAAGGCTACCATCAAAAGTGATTGGAAAAGCCATTTCCTCTAGGAAAGCAACACTATCTGTAAAGTCTACATTAGGGACAAATCCTAGCATTTGAAGAGCTACCAAACCAAAGACGTCAGCAGTCAAAGGACGGTCTGATTGGAAGAAGGTTAGGAGATCAGTCTCTGTATCAGCAATCCAATTTTTCAAAGCTAAATCAGTATCTTCAAAGAAAAGGAAGTGCTTGCGAACAAAAGCCTCAAAATTAGCTTTGGCACTAGCGTTTAAAGAGACTTCAAAGCCCAAAGAACGAAGTTCCTGACAAGCAATTTCAGGATTAACAGGGATGTAACTAAACTGGTTAAATTTCATACTTTAAAACCTCAAAAAAAGAATACGTAAACATTTCAGAAATATCTTTACATCAGACATTATACTTGATAAAATGATAGATGTCTAAATTATTGTAAAATGTGAAAGGAAATAAAGAGACAAATGAATGATTTTCTAAAAGAAGCGCTCAGTCATGATTGGATTATGAAGTACATTACTGAGTTTATTGGGACAGCTTTGATGGTTGCACTTGGTAATGGTTCGGTTGCCAATGTTGAGCTTAAAGGGACTAAGGGTAGTAAGTCTGGATGGCTTGTTATTGGTTTTGGTTATGGTTTTGCGGTAATGATGCCAGCACTTATGTTTGGTGATGTTTCTGGTAACCACATCAACCCAGCCTTCACACTTGGACTTGCTGCATCTGGCTTGTTCTCATGGGTAGCCGTTCCAGGTTACTTGATTGCTCAACTTCTCGGTGCTTTCTTAGGACAAGCTATCGTGGTTTGGGTTCACCAACCTTATTATCTTCAAACTGAGAATCCAAACAACATCCTCGGTACCTTCTCTACAATCTCTGCTGTTGATGATAACTCAGACTCAGAGGAAAATCACAAACGTGCTTGGCTTAATGGTTTTGCCAATGAGTTTGCGGGTTCATTCCTTCTCTTCTTTGGTGCTCTTGCCTTGACTAACAACTACTTTGGTCACAAATTAGTCTCACAAGCAGTTCAATATGGGTATGATAAAGAAGCTGTAACAGGTCAAATGGCTAATGGTGCACTTGCGGTTGCCCACATCGGTGTTGGTTTCTTGGTTGCAGCCTTGGTTATTTCGTTTGGTGGTGCAACAGGTCCAGCTCTTAACCCAGCCCGTGACTTGATGCCACGTCTTCTCCACCACATTTTGCCAACAACAGTTCTTGGTGAGCACAAAGGTGATTCTAAATGGTGGTATGCATGGGTTCCAGTTGTGGCTCCAATCTTAGCAGGAGTTTTAGCTATAGCTTTGTTCAAGTTCCTCTACCTTTAATCAATACAAAAAATCTGAAGTTAGTGCTTCAGATTTTTTTATGCTTAAAATTTTGAAAGTAATAAAAAACTGAGAAAATATTCTCAGTCACATTGGATTAGTCATTACTAGAATGGTAGCACCTAAGGTGTAAAGATTCCATAAAACATGAAGTGTGATACTTGCAGATAAGTTTTCTCTTTTTTGGTAGACCATAGAGAGAGCCAAGCCCATTCCGATATAAAGAGTGAGGTAGGCAAGATTAGTTGGCATATGAAAGAGACAAAAGAGCCCAGTGCTGACTAGCACAGCTGTTTTCGAATAAGGAGCTAACCAGGTGAAAATCCACTTGCGAAAGAGGATTTCTTGGAGGAAGGCTGCCGAAATCATACCAATGGCTACAGGTAGGATAGGAATAGTTGTGAGGGTCTTTTGAAGTTCTGCATGGTAACTGGTGTGGGTCAGTAACATGAGGTTACTTCCGATAAGTCCCATCAAGAAGATAATGACAAAGCCCCAGATAATGGCTTTGATGTCCTTTCGATTTAAGCTAAAGCTGTGAATCAATCTTTCGCTTTTAGCCCAAAGATAGGTAATATAAAAAATGATGAGATTGATAGCGATGACTCCCCAGCTTTCAAGCTTCGTAAAAGTCAATCCAGTCTGATTGTTATATAAGGTTGTCATACCTAAGGTGATGTTTGGGATAGCTATCATCAGCAGTAAAAAAAATCCCTGATAGGCATGTCTAAATGCCAGATTATTGACAAGAGTTTTCATAGACTCTATTATACTCTAAAATGAGGAAAATGCTAGCCCCAAAGTAAAGATAATGTAATGATTTTCATAATTTGTGTGAAATAAAGTGAAAAAATTACAATCCTGTTTTTTCTTAGGAAAATCCTTGTCACACAGGCTCTTTTCGGATAAAATAGAGAAGAACGGAGGTTGTCATGACGCAATCAGGGAATTTTAAGTTTCATACACCAATTTTTCGTGTAAATAACAGACAAGAAAATATTGATTTTTACCAAAATACATTAGGATTTAAGCTTTTGACTGAGGAAAATGCCCTTGCGGTCTTCACAGATTGGACAGACCGTAACTCACTTTTTGTGATTGAGGAGTCACCAGCTTATCGTTGTCGCGCTGTTGAAGGTCCTAAGAAAATTAATAAAGTGGTCATTAAAGTTTCAAATCCACTTGAGATTGAATACCTTTTGGCGCGTGATGATCACCAAGCCAAGGCTATTTTCCAAGGGGAAAAGGGCTATGCCTTTGAAACAATCTCACCTGAGAATGGTCTTATTTTGATGCATGCCGAAGATGACTTGTCTACTCTTAAGACAGTTGAATACGCAGATGTTGAAGAAAAAGAAGATTTCAAAGGAGTGTCAGACTTTACGGTTGAGTCTTTGACCTTGAACGTTGTTGATACAGCCCAAGCAGCTTTCTTCTACGATAATCTTTTTGGCGAAGAATTGCCTTTGTCTATCCACTTTGAAAAAGCAGAAGGTCCTGACCTCCAAGTGAGTCCAGACCAAACTTGGGATTTGGAAATTCTAGAGTTTAAGGTAGCAGAAGACTATGACTTGCTTGCCTTGCATGATAAACTTGAAAAAGAACAGTTCTCTAGTTACCTAGACAGCAAAGGGAACTTGCTCGCACTCACTGACATGAGCAATATTGAGGTTTGGTTTACAAAGTAATGACTAATTTTCAACAAACATTGTCAACAATTACAGACTACATCAAGGCTGACATCTTTCCAGGTGCCAGCCTTGCACTTTATGACGGACAAGATTGGCAGGAGCATTATCTAGGAACTCAGGATGGAAATCATCCGGTAGTTCCAGGACTGACCTATGATCTGGCTAGTGTTTCCAAGGTAGTCGGAGTTGGGACCCTCTGTCTTTTCTACTTGCAGGCTGGAAAATTGGACTTGGATGAGAAACTATCGACTTACTATCCTGAAGTAGTGGATAAGACGTTAACCCTTCGTCAGCTTCTTTCTCACAGTAGCGGAATTGATCCTTTTATTCCAAATCGTGATGACTTAGACCAAGCTGGCTTGATTGCTGCTATTAATGCTATCAAAGTTAAGGCTGATAAACCTTTCTTGTATACCGATATTAATTTTATTCTCCTAGGTTTGATGCTTGAGAAAGTCTCAGGACAAACACTGGATAAGCTTTTTGACTCCGAAATTTTCCAACCGTTTGGTATGTCTGAAACACGGTTTGGGCCAGTTGACCTTGCTGTTCCAACTGTTGAGGGGGTTCCGGGTGGGACTGTTCATGATCCCAAGGCTCGAGTTCTCAAAGAACACACAGGGTCGGCAGGTCTCTTTTCAACCTTAAAAGACTTAGAGATTTTTGTTAACCACTATTTGACGGATGATTTTGCTAAAAATATGACGCAGAATATCAGCCAATCCAACAAGGAACGTAGTGTCGCTTGGGACCTTCAAGGAGAGTGGATTCTTCATACTGGTTATACAGGTACCTTTGTTCTGATTAACATCCCAGCTCAACGTGCGGCGATTTTCCTCAGTAATCGTACTTACTACAAGGATGAGAGAGCTCAATGGATTAAGGACAGAGATGTTTTAATTGAGATAATGAAGAAGGAGTTGGTACATTCTGACAAATAAAAATAGAAGAGGGACATCTTTTAATCCTCTAGAAGGTGAGATTAGTGTCGGGGCGACACAATTGTTTATCTTTTTGAAGATATGTTTGATAGTCTTGTCTTATGTGACATTTGTATGGCTGAAGCATCTATTTGGTGTTGGTCAGGTCGGGCAAAAGGTGGATATTCCAAAAGTTATTGCTGTCATACTTTTGGTTGTGACATTTTATAGGATGTGGAATGGCATCTTATTTAAACTTTTTCATTTCTGTGGTTACCATGCCCGCCCCTTTGGAGAAGAGGATTACCGAGGTAGAACGTCATATATAGTATTTTTTGAAAAAACGACAGATGCCTACAAAATACTATATGATAAGCGCTCTCTTAGACATCAATTTCTTTATTTCCTAGCGACTCTTGGTAGACTCTACCTCTTCATCATCTTAGTCGTTCTAATCGGTTATAGCTTCACCTTAGGAAAAGTTGGCTATATACTCTTCTTGCTCTTATGTGGTGTTTTGATTTTTTCTGTAAGATGGCTCATACATCTGAAAAGTCACTTTGTCCGTTATTTTAACTTAAAAGTTATCTCAGAGGAGTATTTTTACCCTATTTTTCTAAAGAAATAAAGACTAAAGTGAAGCTTATACGAAGGGCTCACCAAGTTAATCAAAAATTACCATGTTTTGATTGGAATCATGAAGAAGGAGTTCATAATGCAACGGTCGCTTAAGCCACCTAAACAAAGTAGATTTGTCTCCTGGTTTCTGAGTCTGCTCTTTTGCATGCTTAACGGGAGTAGTCTCTTTGTCTGTGGTATGTGTTTTACAGTGGTGATCATTTTTTTGACGACGGATAGAGATGTAGGCTCTTTTGTAGTTTTGGTATTTATTAGCTTGTTATCTAACCTTATTATTTCTTTTTATATTTTGATAAGAGAGCTACTATACAAACTGATTCATTGCCTTGGGTATCGTGCCCAACCCGATTTAAGAGTCCTTCGTATGAGAAGAGGGTTTGACATTCATTTTCCTGTGTTTGAAAAGTATGGTCAAGACTATAAGTTGCTCTACAAGAGGCGTTCCAAGAAGCTTCAAATAGAGTATTTGCTTATAGGTTTAGGGTACTTTTGTGGACTCACTCATATTGTGATTGGTTACGCCTTTATACTCAGGAAAATTCTGGAGTCCCTAAAATTGACATTTACCGACTTTGCTAGATATCCTGCTTTTTTAGTTTATATGGTAACGATAATCGTTATCATTATGGGAAATCGTAGCTGGAAAAAAATCACAAAGAGATTAAAAGCTAGAGAAAATGTAACAGTTCTGGCTGTCGAGCATGGTTATCCTATATTTGCGACAAAAGAAGAAGCTTAAGCAGTAGGTCAACTGCTTAAGCTTTTTTACTTAGTAAGGATTTTTCAACAGTAATGTGTTGGATACCAGCTTCTTCAAAGATCTTACCGACTTCTTGATAGCCATTGTTGCGGTAGAACTTAAGTGCACCGAGTTGAGCATGGAGAGAAATAGTCTGGAAGCCTTGTTCTTGTGCAAAATCTTCAGCTTCTTTTAGGAGAATGCTCCCCAGACCTTGACCTTGGTAGGCATCGAGTACCGCCATACGTTGGAGCGTAAGCTGAGTCAAGTCTTTATTCGGTAGTAGGCGTACGGTTGCTGCTGCCTTGCCTTTGTCATCATATAGAACAAAGTGGATGCAGTAGGCTTCATTCGCATCAATCTCGATGGAGCGAGGAACACCTTGCCCCTTAACAAAAACAGTGTTTCGGATGGCTACGGCATCGAGGTAAGTTTCTGAGAGTGTATCTCTTGTATGTTTGATAATCATAGGGCAAGTGTAACAAAGTCTATAACTAATTGTCAACGAAAAAAAGCCCGATGCGAGGAGTTATCATCAAGCTTTTTATCTTGCTTTATTCTTTAATTTGTCGACCGTTTGTATCTTGGATAGGGCGGTTATTTTCAAATCCAAGGGTTTGGGTGAATTTTTCCACTTGTTCCTTGCTAACGGTTTCTTGATTCTTGAAGACAATCCAGTTAACACCCTCAGTACATGGCGGTGTTGTCAAGGAACCTTCGAAGTTGTAGTAGTCCTTGTCTTCAGGATAGAAATCATATAGTGAGATAGCCTGAGGAAGCTCAGTTTCTGTATTGGCCGCCTGAGGCATTTTATCCCATATTTGTTTTAAGGCTTGATTTTCATCGCCATAATTATAGAGAACCGAGACAACTGTGATTTTCCCATTATCTGTCTTATAGACGAAGTGCCCCTCTAGAGGATAAGTATGACCATCAATTTCATTCTCACTAGGTGCGTGAAAATGGAACTGCTGTAATTTATAGACATCATCACCAATCGTTAGGGTATTCTTTGGATTTTTAAAGCTGACTTCAATCGTATGCCCGTTATTTTCAACTTGAGCTTCTGATTCTTGATTATTAAGGTTTAGTTCTGGAAGATCAACGTCCTCAGCACCGGTGATATTGATCGGAGATTGTTCTTTACCATTTTTGCTGAGTTCATAATCTTTAGAAAGGTCACCCCAATGGTCTGGACCAGTAGAGCCAGTATACCCCCATTGAACGTCCTTGGACTTTGTTGAGGATTCGTTTTTTGTATCAGACTGGCAGGCTACGAGTAGGACAGTGCTTGCTACGAGAAACACTAATCCAATTATCTTAAAACTTTTCTTATTCATTTGTCCTCCTTAGACTCTTTAATCTTATAACAATGATAGTCTACGTGTTATTAGAAACTATCCGTTTGACAGTCATTGAGTATCGTTTCTCTAAGGTGCTTCTGAGAAGGAAGTGTTTGGAGATACCAAACGGAAACGCTTTTATTTTATAGCTAATCTGATAAAAAGTCAAATGTAGATTATAGTAGATTTAGAAAAATATAATGAAAACTAGCTTTTTGCAAAAATAAAAGAACCCGCTATTGCGAGCTCTTTAGTTATTTTATCCCAAAGCGTCGTCCATTGAAAGAACTTCGTGGAAGACACGTTGTGTCAATTCAGTTTTTTGTTCTG
>OGHJ01001228.1_pt1 | contig 29122 bp, 50 predicted proteins | sample 1571351 | NCBI WGS metagenome assembly OGHJ01 (sample SAMEA2582037, study PRJEB24529) | metagenome | biome: Human gut stool | place: China | collected 2011 | reverse complement strand
ATTCCTTTCTTTTATATCAACTATTAAATATACTTTAGATAAAAAAAGTTATATCTTATGTCTCTGATTTAATATAATTTGCTACACCTCCATTTATACAGCCTAAAAATACCATAACTACTAGAATTATAGAAAAATCTCTTATATTCATTTTTATTTGTCCCATTATTAGATAATAAACGCCATAAACCATAATAACATCAATTATAGCTGTAATAATAGCCCATAAAACAGGATGATTTTTTATAAAAATTTTAACGCTTTTCATAATATTTTTTATTCCTTTCGTATTAGTTATATTTCTTTTATTTTATTGAGAGTATTAATTGTATATCGAATATAATCATTGCAAGACTCATCATTATGTAAATAACAAATAAATCGCTATTAGCTTCTATAAGATTATGATTTTTAAAATCTAAAGTATATTTAATAGTTGATATAAAATATAAATATAAAAATACTCCAATAAGTATATTTAAAAATGGAATTAACATATTTTATCCTCAATCTTTCTTTATAATATTAATAGCTTTATGTTCATAATCTCTTATAACTAAAATATTGTTCTTATACTCATATTCATAAATATTTTCATCGTTATCTTTAAAATAGCCTTCATTTATAGCACTATCGCTTAAAATTTGTGCTTCTGGATAATTAGATATAATCATATTATTTATATTTACCCTTGTTTTTACTCCAGCATATAAAACTATTAGTTCTATCAACAAAACAAATCCCATAAAAGCACTTAATATATAACTATAAGTTGTATCTTCTTCACTTTTATAGTGTTTAACAAATGAAACAATGCAAACTATTACTCCTAAAAATATTAAAATGACTGACATTGTTTCTTTTACTGTAAAACCATTAAACATAATCTTCTCCTTTTACTTCGTTATTGGTATTGCTTTCATACTATTAACTTCATTTACCTGTAGAACTCCATTATCACATTCAAAATAATATATTTTCCCATCATAAACAAAATACCCTTCATTATAGTTATTATTGATATTACTGATTATTTCAGCGTTTGGATAAGAAATATTAATAGTATTTTTTATGTTATTAATAACGTACTTATCGTAGTTATAACATCCTAAAGCTATAAAAAATGCACTTACTACCCCTAACATTAATGGAACGATAATTGCTATAATACTTTCAAATTTATTAATCAACACTACTTCAGAACATATACTGATAACAAAAAATATTGCAGCTATAATAAAACATATACTAATTTTTAACATAATATTTCCCTTTCTTTTTTAATAATATTTTCCATCTACAATAGTTTCTAAATCTTCATCTATATCTTTTATATGTAAGTTGTTATCTTCAATAAAAAATCTATATGTTTTACCTTCAGATATAAATTCGCCATAGGAATTGTCTCTGATATTTATTTCTTTTGCATCTTTATAATAATCTGTTATCGCAGTATAAATGTTTTTACTACTATTTTCTAATCTTTTGTTATCTTCAAAATTATGTTCATAATTTGAAGCAAACATTGAAAATACAAATCCAAGAAATCCTATAGGTATTAAAACCCAAAACTTACTTTTAAATAATGATGCCATTAATGCTACACCTATAATAAGAATAAAAATCAATGTTATCCAATCTACTATGTCACTTTTATTTCCAATATCTATTTCTACATTTCCAAAATACATATTATTTTCCTTCCTTTATTTTTATTTTCCTTTTACAATAAGGGCATACCTGCCAATCTAATACTCTTGAATCATATACTTCAGCGTGTCTTTTACTTACATATTCATTACTACTTTTCTTATACCACTTGCATTTTTTATCTTTCTTATGTATTTTTTCAGAAGTATTATTATATTTATCTTTGTCTCTTCTTATTAATTCAGTAGCTAAAAACTTTGATAAATTATCATATTCATCTCTTGGATTAAAACCAAAAACGTAATTTGAAGTATAATTATTTATATCATCATATCCAGCATCCATATTTGTCTCCTTTTTATAATTTCTTTAATACTTCTATATAATAATAGTGTATCAAAGTAAAAAAAAAGAAGTTATTTCTCAAAATAAAAAGAAGCTGATGTAGGTACTATCTACATCAGCTCTAATGCTAAAAAGAAACTATTTTTTTCTTAAGTTTATAAATCATACTCTCTTCAAATATATTATCAATATCTTTATCTGTCTGCATCCTTACATCCTTAATATCGCAATTATCCTCAACATTTAAAGAAGTAACAGCTACCCATTTAAAATCACCTGTATGATGCACACAACAATCTTCTTCCTTACTATATCTTCTTAATATTACATAAAAATCTCCATCAGGTATTTCACTATCTAAATGAAAAGAAAATTTTTCTACTCCATCTAAGAAAAAACAAAGAAAATTTTTATAATTTGCATTAATTTCTACCTTACATTTATCATTACAAGCCTTACTTAGATTATTAATTTCTTTTATTTTTTTATCACAAGCTTCCATTTGAAATGAACTTCCTGCATATGATTTAAGTTTATCTATATATTTAAAACTTAGAAGTATTATTAATACATAACTTAAACCAAATACACATAATCCCACAATTATCTTTATATCAAAACACTCTAATAAAGAATATATTAAAAAACTTAATAACAAAGTAATAATAATTGGTGACATACTACATAATGTAATTAATCCATCTATTCTTTCGTATTTTTTATTATTATATTCGCATACTCTTTTATGAGCTAATATACGCTCTTTGTCTTTGTCTTCATCAAAAATAACCGTTATTTGCCTAGGAACTGTTTCATTTTGTTCTTCTGTCAAATAATCACAATCTTCTTCATATTTTTTTAAAGTTTGCATTTTAATAGCTCTTCCCTTCTATAGCTGTTATATTGTTATTTCCTTTTATAATGTCTTTTACATATAAAATATTGTCACTTATGTAAAATTCATAAGCTTTATCTTCATTACTAAAAACACCTTCTAATTCATCAGATATTTTAAAATTTTCTATATTTTTGTAATTATCATTTAGAGCTTGTTGTATGTTACTTTTACTTTGCTCTATACCTAAATTATAAGATTTATCTATTGTAAAAAATAAAGAAAAAACCCAACTAATAATACCTAAAAGGGATACCATTCCTAAAATTATCTCTATAATTGAAGGTGCAGTTAATTCAAGTAAATTAAAAGCAATACAACAAATAAATGATATTATTAATATTAAAAAGCTTATACACAATATATAATTTATTGAGCTAAAATCAATACTTCCAAAAAACATCTTTTATTTTTCCTTTCTAATTTATTTTTATGTTTACAATAATAATGCTGGAAAGTAAAAAAAAGACACTTAAATTTAATTAAGTGCCTAAATTATTTTTAAGGATTAATAGGAGAAATAAAAGAAAAATTAGATACTTTATTTGACTTCCTTAATTCTCTTTTGTATTTCTTTTTTAATCTTTTTATATCTTTATTTGAAAGATTATCTATTTCTTTTATTAATTCATCAGGTTCATTTTCTTTATTCTTATACATAATATCTTTTTCCATATAGTCTTATATTAATACACTCCACTTTTCATTTTTATTTTCTTCCCAGTCAAAAGGTATATATAAATTAGGAATATAATTTTCATCAACTTCTAAATTAAAAAAATCCTTATCCCAATAATATATATTAGCTCTAAATAATTGATTTTTTCTTATATTATCTTTTATAAATCATTTTTTAACATGCTCCTATTTTCTTGATACTCCATTAGAAGGAATATTTATATCCATACTAAATAAATTCAAATTATTAAACAATGATAATAAATCATATAGTATAAATAAATTAACAATATTTTTTTGTTTATTGCTAATCCAAGTATAATCTATTTTTCTATTTTTTATATTATCTTTAAAGGCTAATAAACTAACAAATATATAAACATCTAAAAATAATATTACTAATAAACTCATAAATATTATATTATTATCTTTGTTTCCAGCAATAAAAATTATTAATAATGATACAATAAAAATAATTGTATTTATTATGTATATGAGTTTAAATGATTTATTTAATTTTTGCTCAATCTTTTCCTTCTTTGGTACAAAAATACAAAAATCATATTGCTTTTCATTATTATTTGTCTTTAATGTCCTAATCATATATTTGCCTCTTTCTTTTATTAAAACCAACCATAACTAAAACCAATGTTTTCAATAGTTTTTGTTTCTTCTGGATAGCTGGTAAATCCTAAAGATGATAATATTAATGTTAATAATATACCTAATCCTGTTCTTATAGTTTTCTTTATCATATGAAACATCTCCTTTTTTGTTTATACAATAATAATGCAAAAAAGTGAAAAAATGCCCATAAAAATATTGTATTTATATTAGAACAAAAAAATTAATAATTTTTTCCATCTATTGCTGTTATATTATTATCCTCTTTTAAAATATCTTTCACATACAATATGTTATCCTTTACATAAAACTTATAAGCAGTAATATTAGTAGCAAGTGGTGTAATAGGACTTTTAGGATTATTAACCTTAATTTTATATATTAAATCAGTTAATAATAAAGAACCTAGTGTTTTTATGATAAGGTGTCAGTTGATTTCCTCATCAGCAATAATTATCTTTTTAGTAACTTCGATAATTTATTTATGTATACTTCTTACCATAGGACCAGGACACACTAAGGAAAATATATCAAAAGCTTTAAATGATAAATATGAAAACATAGAGAATTATGAAATAGCAGATGATTATACAGGAACTTTTACTAATCAGGGTACTCCCAAAGCTCTTATTGGAGTATCATTAGTAATTACAGTTCCAAAATACAATCCTATCTTTATATAATTTTCCTTCCCTTTATTTTTATTTATTTATCACATAGGAGAACATACTTTCATCAAATCTTTAAAATCTCTGTCTTTAATTTTTTCAGAAATTTTATCCATAGCTGTATTTAAAGCTTTCTTTATATGCTTTGTCTGAACAAAAAACTCATCTTTAAAAAATTTATAATCTTCTTTAATATCTTCAAGACAATTTAATGTCTTATTTAACTTATTAGTAGAAATATCATCAAGAAAATCAGCAGCTCTATTTAATGCTTTTATTCTTTTCTCTGTATCTAAAATATCTCCAGTAAACTCACGAACACACTTATCTAAATTTTTTATATCTTTTATTGCAAATTCTCTTAAAATTCTTGCTGCTTTATAGTCATTCATATATTTGCTCCTTTATTTTTTATATTAATATAATAATGTATCAAACATAAAAAAAAGAGCATTCTTTTATGAACACCCTTTCCTTTATTTTTATATTGTAAAATTGCAGTATTAAATCGTTCAATTATATCTAAAGCCCAATTCTCCCATTTATGTGAGTATTTAGGATTTATGGCATAATCTTTATTGAATTCTTCTTGTAAGTCTTTTAAAAGTTTTTAACAATTCGTTTTGTTTCATCTATCATATTCTTCTTCCTCACTTTCAATATCTGAAATATAATCTCTATCTTTATTAACTGTTTTTACTATCTCTATTGCTTTATTTAATTGAATTGCTTTATGTGTTTTATGAAATTTTATATTGTTATCTCTTTTATATGATTTTTGAAAATTACTTGAATTTTCTTTTAATTTCTCTACAATCTTATCAATATCATCAGCTTCTATTTTAGATGTATGTATTACTGGCTTCTTTTTATTATCGTGTATATCAAGTAAATCCTTATACATAAGAGTAAGGTTTTTATAAGTTTCAATAACAGGCCTTATTCCGTTAGAATAGCTTATATTATAAGCAAAATCAAATATTTTCTTACTTTCTGCTATAGTGAGATGATTTTCTTTGGCTAATAATTTACTTATCTGTTCTCTAAAGTGAATAGATATAATATTTTTATATTTATTTAGGTTTTCTACTCTTGTATTAAAATTTTTCCTTTGTCTATCAACCTCATTCCTATTCCATTTTACAGACTTCTCTTCATCAATAATACTTCCTACCTTTGGATATGGAAATTTATCCCTATCTGGTTTACAAGAAAAGTTCTCTAAAAAGTCTTTATAGGCTGAAACACAAGTTATTAGATTTTTTTCTGCTTTTATATTTTTAACTACTTCTAGTAAATCTTGATTATTGTTTATTTCTAAATAACTCATTATTTTTTTTCATTCCTTTCTATATCTATGTTAATATTTTTCATTTATAAATCCATACTTAGATAAATAATTGATAATTTCTATCTGTTTTTGTTCTATCTTATTTATATGGATTGGTGCTTTTTGGAGATAAAAATTTTGTAATTCAATATTTTTATCATAAATCTTTTTGCTTCTCTTATTTATTTCATCTATCCTTTTATATTCGTCATTAAGACACTTTTGAATATATTTTTTAGAAACAAATAAACTAAATAAGCAGTCTTGCATCCTGACTATCTTTGTTTTATTTTTGTTCATTAAATTTTTATATGCTGTAAGAAATCTTTGTTTTAATGTATAATTTTCATATTTCTTAAAAAAATCAGTTAATTCCTTCTGCTCAAATACATAATCGTTAGACATAATTGCCTTATAATCACCAATACATTTATTTATTATCTTATATGTACGTTTTTCAAGATTAATGTTCATAATTATATCATTCTTTTTATATTCATTAAAGGAAGGCATTGATATAATAATTTTATTAATATCAAGTCTTATTTTAGTTTCAGCAAAAACATTAATTTTACTAAGATAATCTATTAAATAGTCAAAATAATCTTTTCCATTTAATGTTATATCTATTAATAAGTTATAACTATCAATATCCGTTACAATCTCTTCTGATAGTAATAATTCAGGATTATTTATTGCTTTTTCAAAAATATCTATTTTTTTCTTGACTTCTATTAACTCAATACTCATAATTAAAACCTTCTTTTTTATTTCATTATAATATAATATTGTTAAATACATAAAAAAAAGACAGCTAAATTATCTCTTTTAACTGTCTTTATAATGAAATTTATTTATCTTTCTATACCCTCATTATTAATTAAGCAATCTTTTTGCAGATTATTAAAATTTAAGTAAAATTGCGGGCTTCTTTTATTTAATGAAAATCCTTTTTGATATGCGTTTAACATTTCTATTTTTTTCAAATATCCTTGTTTTATGTTATCTATATATACAACACTATATGGGTCTATTTTATATATGTTTTCTAATTCTTCTAATGTTGGTAATTTTGAAATATCTAATGCTTTTTTATTTTTTACCTGGTCTAACATTTTTAATTCCGTTTTATAATATGATGTTATTGGGACATCAAAAATATTATTTTCATTATATTTTGTATTAAAAAACATACTATTTCCTGTATCAAAATAAGGAGACAAATCTATAAACTGTAAAGTTTCTGTATCTCTTCTTATTCCAAAATTTAATAAATGCCTATCAATATTTGTCATTATGAAATCAGAAAGTATCATATAATCTAAATAATCATAAACATATTCCTTTGATAATCCATTATTAACACAAACATTTACGAAATGTTGATATTCAGAAAAATAATTTTCTTTCTTTTCCATATAACTAACATCTATTGCTGGAATGAATTCCAAATTTTCGTTTGTAAAATTTTTAGAAATACAACCTATCCCTTCTCCCATAATTGTAGGTAAGTTTATTAATTCATATTCTGTACAAGTTCTTCCTTGTTTTTTATGAAGCAGTGTTGCAAATACTTCATTTATACTTTGTTGATATGAATTACCATAATTTCCTTTAACAAGATAGCGTTCATTATCTTTTATTATCCATCTTTTCTGAAGTTCTCCTTGTGTTGTTGCACTAGGCAAAAAAGGAGTTGCATTTTTAATATCATTATATGAAAAATCTTTTTCAGCAAAATCATTCGTATATAAATTAACTTGTTCCCAAGTAAACTTTGATGATGTAGGTTTTATCCAATAACAATCAACTAATGACAATCCAAGATTATCTATCATATATTTAGTATTATTTTCTCCACATAGTAACTGACTACTCATTTTCTGATTTTTAGGAATTGCCCGTCTTTCCCACCAATTTACTAATTGTTTTTTATCTAATGTTTTAATAGGGCAAAGACTAATATCTGTTATATCTATATCTATTAAATTTCCTGTTTCATTATTTACAATAACTATACCAAAAACTTTATTTTTGTGCATTAAATAAAACTGTTTTATATTATCCATTTTTTTCTTCCTTTATCATTTCTTGTATTAAATAATACTTTACTAATTGTTTTGCTCCTATTAATAGTTCCTTATAATATAATGGATTATAAATCATATCATATTTTATTTTTAAATTTTTATAATTAATATATATATTATTATCTTTTAATATAAAATAAGCATAATCCTGTTCATTTATAAAAATCTTTTCCTTTAGAAAATCATCTATTGTTTTCATAATATCATTCTTCTTTCTTTCATTTATAAATAAATTATATCATAAGTTATGAAAAATATCTTTTATTTCTTTTTATATAGGTCTGAATTTTATCTATCTATTTCGATATACTCCCCATCAACATAATCAGTAACTACACTTTCTCTTGCTGTATCAACAGCACTCATTTCAGTATATTTCGTATTTACATATGTTTCTTCTTTCATAAAGTTCTTTACAAATGTTACAGGACTATAGGGATGTACTATACATAGCTTTTCAGTATATTCCTGTAATAACGAACCCACTGTTCACTTCCAAATTGTCCAAACACTTCTTTATTTAACATAATACTTCCACTTTCTATTGTTATCTATCTATATTAATATCATTTATATCGTTTTCTATTTTCTTTAATTTAATATTAATATTAATATTACGCTTATACTCTTTAGATAAAATTGATTTACAAGCTAAAATACCTTCATTATAACTTTGAGAAGATTTACTTCCATCATTCTTAAGCTTTTTAGTAAAGCTGTCTTGTAATTCCTTATACTCCCATTCTGTCAACATTTTTAATACTCCTTTATGTATTTAGTATTATTTTATTATTAATCATATTTTTAATTATTTATCATAGTATTAATTTCTTCTTTATATTTATTTTCCCAAGCATATGTTGTGTTTGCGTTAAAAGTTTTATAATATACTGCTGCCAAACCTCCAGCTATAGCTGCACACGTATCTGCATCCATACTACCCATAATAGCTTTAGTAATACAATCTTCAAAATTTCTGCTCTCATAAAAACATCTTACTGCTAATGGAACTGTATGCATACAAGTAACGGAACATTCTATAGGTATTTTTGTCTTTTCATTATGATATTCTTTTAAAGACAGCTTAGGATTTATTATATTTTCTTCTGTATAAAACTTACTAACATATCTTAAAATATCTTCCTTCCTAGCCCCTTTTAATAAAAGATGAATACATACTGCTGTTATTACTGCCCCTTTTACTCCTTCTGGATGATTGTGTGTTACACTGGCACTTTTTATAGCTTCTCTTATAACATCTTTTTCTTTTTCTAATATTCCTATAGGTTCTACTCTCATAGCACTTCCATTTCCATAGCTATTATATGCTACAGCTTTATCATCTAAACACCATCTTTTAAACCCTGGGCCATACCCTGCATTAGGATACTTATAAAACATTTCTCTATATTTCTTTTCATAATCAGAGTTTTCTAATGATTTATATGTTCCTATTGCCATAATTGTATCATCTGTAAAATATTCGCCATTTGTATACATAGTATCATAAATGTTATTATAATCACTTCGGTCTTCTGAATAAAAACCTTCATAAATACTTCCAGCAATATCTCCTAGTGCGGTACCTTTTATAATCAAATTAACATCATCTTTATTTATCTCAAATGGATATTTTATTTTTATATTAGATTTATATGTCTTAACCTTAAACCAGTCTTCTTCCTTATATTTTCTTTTAAAAATCTCAAACATAATTTATTCCTTTTCTAAAATAGTATTATTTACTTAAATTAATAGTCTTTAAAATACAATTTGCAGGTATATCATCTGTTAAAAACACATCATTATTAAAAAAATAAATATTAATATTGTTCTTAAGTAATGTATCTACATCAAATACTAAAATAATAGGTATTTCATTTTTAGTGATATTTGTTCTTTTTGCATAAATAGTAGCTATATTTATATTAGGAGTAAGAGATACAGTCTGCTTTGTTGTTTTATACTCTCCATTAAGAACATTTTTCTCTGTTAAATATCCTAGTTTTTTTATCTTTTCTAATCTTTCTTTACTTGTTCCGTGATATAGTACAGTATACTTTTGCTTTATAGTATCATTTATAATCTCTAACATATTTTCCTCTATATATTATTTAATTCACAATAATTAACAATCTCTATTGGCGTTGCTGATTGAAAACCTGCATCTGCGGCCATTGTTATAACTAATGGGTTATCATCTATTATAAGAATATTTGATGCATTACAATTATAACTTTCTGCTAATGCTTCTAGCATTATTGTCTTTTTTTCTTGCGAACATACACACCAATTTTCTAAATAATGACCATATATACTATTAACATAATCTATCTTAGCTTTAGAACACACATATGCGTCTGTTCCACTTATCAATCCTTGAATAATATTATCTCTATATGCCTTATTCATAAAATTCTGCAAATACATATTCTTTGTACAATTTAAAAAGACATCTGAAGCATCATTTTTGTATAATAAACATCTTTTTAAATAATCTATTTCTTCTTCTATTGTGTCTGTTTTATGATTTGAATGGGCAAATAAAGTATCATCAAAATCATAAGCTATTATCTTTAAGTTTTTGTAATCTATCATTAATATTATACTCCTATTTCTGTAATAACTTTATTTTCTATATCATATACACATAACTTACCATTTTTTGAATAATATGGTGACATATACCCATATCCCTGATTACCAGCTGATTCATTAAATACTATATAAATGGTATGAGTAGTTGCATAATAATACAAATTAATCCCAATATAATTACTAATCTTTTTTCTTCATAATAATTTTCCTTTTCTTATTAATCAGACTCTAATATTAAAGTTTTAGGTTCTGCATATTTTAAAACAATTATATAAAAACATTCCCATCCAGCTAATTTAGTTATTATATCAATAACTTCATATTGATTTATTCCATCAAAACAAACATGTTCCCCAACATTAGGGATTCTTGTCAGACTGTCTATATATTCTCCATTAAAAGGATTATTTAAGCCATCTTCCATTCTAAATTTAGTCTTATAAGTCATATTATCTTATCCTTTCATTAATACATTATTTCAGGCATTTCACGTTTATAATATTCAAGTGTTGGCTCAATCTTTTTATGAAACTGTTCCATATTATTCCACATAACAATGCTGCCATATCCTATTAGATTAATAGCAAACATCTCATCATACAGTTATAATCTTCACTACTTAGTTTCTATGCCATCTATAAATTTCTTTATCTCCATTTACAGTATCAGCAACCAATATATAATCACCTGTTGCGTAATATTCTCCTGTATACATTGTACGAATAGTATCGTTTAGGTATTTTCTAAATGAAAAAGATTTTGCAAGTACCTTTTTATCAAAGTCTCTTACAACTACATATGAAAACAACCCTCTCTTTTCTACATGAGCAATACTTATTTCACCAAATACTCTAATATCTGATTTTTTCATATTTTATTTTTCTCCAATCTTTTCATAAAATGCAAATTTAATGCCAACTTTCGCAAGTGGAATTTCTGTTAACCACCTACAAATAATATCTTCATATAATTTTCCTTACATTTACTTTACAACATTACCAAACTTTATAATTGTATCTACATCTGAATATGATAATTTAATTTTACCTTCATCAATTAGCGATAAAAAATAATATTCTATTTCATCTCTATCTTTTAATAAACCATTGTTTTTATATATAAAAAATTTAGTCATTTGCTGCATATCTAATGGATTTATATGTTTTAAATAATTCTTTTCCTTTTTTCTGAAAAAATTAAATTCATATGAAATATAAGAGTCTATTAATTCTATAAATTCATCTATATTTTTAATATCAAGCAGTTCAAATTCATCTTCTGTTAATGGCATTTGTCTATATCTATTCATAGCTTTTATTTTAAATATAAAATTCACAATATTCCATAATAAACGATATAACAACGATATAACACGATATATTATATATACTCCAAGTATAAGTCCAATAATAAACAAATAGAAACTTAAAAATCCTATAATAAAATTTAATATTTCATCGTTTACATCTATTACTTTTATCTTTATATTAATAAGCCCTAATATAAAAGGTAATCCAATAGCAATTATAAATGTTAATATATTCGCTATTGTGTTTTCATACTGTTCATAAAATACACGCCAAAAACTCTTTTTATTTTGTAGTTTTACTGTAGAAATGTCTTTCATATATTTCAAACTCCCTCTTTATTTTTTATAATAATAATGTCAAAAAGTAAAAAAAATGACAAAAAAAGAGCAAATAAAATAGTATTATCTGCTCTCCTTATATTTAAAATTTGTTTTATAATAATAGTTATGTTTACTTATATCTCTGTTTTAGTATTTTCTTTATTTTTCGTCTCTCTGCACAACCTCTCATATATCTATAACTGCGTACAATAACTTTAAAAAATACTAAGCTAATAACAATACTTACTACTATTTCTACAATCCATAAATAATCTAATCCAGTGTTTTTAATTAATATAGCTGCTAAGTCAAATCCTACATAAATTAAAATTCCTATAAATATAATCTTCACTATTATTCTTAATAATTTATGTTCTTCCTTATATTCCATTTTTGTGTACTCTTTTCTTGGTTTTATTTTATTATACAATGATAATGTATATCTTCAAACAAAATAAGATATTTTCGGCAAAAAAATATAAGCTCATAATTTTAATATATTATATTTTTTTCATAAGTTATAATGTAAGGAGAGAAGCCTAAATTATCATAAAATCTTTTTGCATTTTTATTAAATTCCCAACAGTTTAAAGTAATACGATTAAATCCTTTTCTCTTAGCAATTATTGTTAGTTTTTCTACTAACTGTTTTCCTATATTTTTATGTCTGTATTCTTCTTTAATATAAATATCTTTTATTAAATAACTTATTTTACTAAATTTTTCCCCTGCAATCATTCCTATTATTTTATTATCATCTTTTGCTATTAGTATATCATCCTTAAAATAATATGTAATAAATAATATAAATCTATCTGATAATGTTAATTCTCCTAATATGTCTGGTCTTTCTTTTATATGCATATCATCTAATTCTTTAGATAACTGCATTATTTTTTTATAATCTTTTAACTCTGGTTTTTCTATATTTATTTTGTCCATTATAGTGTATTTCCTATCATTTCATTTCTTATCATTATATCTTCCTGTGTGTCTTTTATATATAAATTATCACTTAATATATCTAATACACTTTCTCTTTCATCATAAAAAAAACTATTTTTTATATGAAAATTATCTTTTAGTTTATCAAACATATTAATAATTTCTTTGTCAAGTTCTATTGATTTTTCTATATCTCCTAAAACAACCATAGTCAAATCAGAAGCACTTTTTAATGATAAAACCAATATTTCTATTTCACTAAATATAAGCTGATTTATGTCTTTTTGTTCTAATATCTTAACAGCATTTAAGAAGCACATCATTGCATAATTCCTATTTGTATAATAATAACATACCCCTAAATTAAACCAACTATTATAATCATTAATATTATATAATAATATCTTTTTATAGTAACTTATAGCTATATTTATCTGTTTTATTTCATTTTTATAATACTTTGCTGACATTCTTTCTAAGGAAATATCATTAGTCATTTTATAATACTCAAAAGCAAGATTTTGATGATATTTAAAATAATAATAAATATTTCCTAACAAATTCTTTATAAGATATATCTCTGATGTAGCTGAAAAATTTTCTATCTGTGAAATAAGGCTGTCTATATTATAAACATATCCTTTATCATTATTATGTAAATAATAACTATAATCATATATTACTGAATAATAAGCATATCTTATATAAGAAATCTCTTTCCTATTTATATTTTCCTTTATCTTATTATTTATAGTATCTATTATTTTATCATATTTTTTCTTATTATCTTCATATAATAAATTATTTGCAAAAAAATATTTACTTCTTAATAAAAGTTTAAAATATTCATTTGTCGAATATATATGATTTAATATATTTAAAACATCATATTCATCTTCTGTAATATAATTATTTTTTAATAATAGAGATAAAATAATATTTATGTCTTCTTCATAATTGTATTTTATTTGATTTATACTGTCTTCTATAATATAAATGTCACTACCTGTATTTTTAATTGTTGAAATTACTAAATCATACTCAATATTTATATTATTTTCTTTATTATCTGTTATTATAAATAAATCATTTAATAACTCTTTATCTATAAAATTGTTTTTATAAATATAATCATACACATAATCTATTTCAACATAAGTACCTATAAAATTAAAATATTGTTTTAAATTCATACAAAATAAATTAGTTGTTTTGTCTCCAATTAATCTTATTTTTTTGACCATATATATTTATTCCTTCCCCAATAAAATCTCTTTTTTTATAATATTTTCAATATCTTCCATACTTATATTAGAATTTTCTTTTAATATATCAAGTGTACTTTGTAAAGTGTTTAACATAGTAATAACACCATTTCCAAAACAGTCTTTTTCTTCTTTTGAATACCCATTAGGAATATTTCTTAATATTAAAAAAGCTATCTCTGCTAAACATATATCTGTTCCTTTTTCCATAATCTTTACCTATCCATTTCTATATTATCTTGACTTATTCCTTCTAATTTGTTTCTATCGAATTCTGGAATATGTATTTCTGCTGGACAATATTGCATCTTTCCATTCATAAAATACTTATCCCAAATATCTCCACTTTCTTCACCTTCTCCGTGTAATTTAAAAAGTACATCAGGGAATTCTTGTGATAATTCTAGCATTTCATCTTCATTATCATACCATTTACATACATCATCACTATCCAGACATAATGCATAATCTATTTTTAATGTAGGGTCAATATTTTTTATAAAATCTCTTAAGTTATATTGAAAAGCATAAAATTTTTCAGACTCATTATTTTTTTCTAACATATATTTTGCTACTTCATACGCATCAATTCCCTTATTATCAATATCTATTACTTCCATACTATAATTTGTATAATAACCCATATCTAAAATTCTCCTTTTATTTTTCAAATTTATTTTTTTAATATTAATCAATAGACTTTGCAAATTTCATCTTCATTATATAAAATTAAGTCATTTATATATTTTCTATTTTCTCCTTTGAATATAGAAATGTTTTTATCTATAATCCATTCTGTTTTTTTAATAGCATTATCACTATTAACGCCTGCTTTTTCTAATTCACAAGAATATTCTTCACTAAATTCACACCCATCATTTTTATCAATCCAGAATTTTTGTTTAATACAGCAACTTCCTCTCTTCTGATAAATAGGATAATCATTCCAGTTAATACCTTTCTGTGCCATTAACATATCCTGTATCTGATTAGTATTCTTATTATTAAGTTCTTCTTGCGTAAAATAAGCCTGTCCTACCATTTGTACTGAATTATTACTTGCATCAAACTGTCTCCAGAATATTAAATTAGCAACATCTTCCTTTGGTATATTAAAACATCTGCTATCAAACATTGCTCCTTTTTCAACTGCTCTATTATAAATTTCCCATAATTTTCTATTTTCTTTAGTATCAATGCCATTATCGTTGTAAGCTAACACTAAATCAAATTCCCTTACATATTTAGAAAAAATATTATTAAATGCCATCGTAGCCATACTTGCTGAAACACTACATATTTTCTGAACCTCATAGTCAAACCAGGCACTTGTTGTAAGATTTTGATAATCTATAAGTATTAAACTGATTTCATCTGACTGGGTATATCCTAATACACATCCTTGTATGTTCTTACATAAATATAACATAGTTTCCTGCATTGCCTTTATTAATACTTCATCAAACGGTTTCTGAAATCCTCTTGTAAATGTATGAAAAGCCTTTCCATCAATTCTTATACAAACAGGTATTTTCCTTACTAATTTCATCTTAGGTACTTCTTCATAATATTTTTTCATTCTCTTTGCTAAAGCTGTATTATCCATAGCTTTTTATCCTCTTTTCTTTATTGGTAAGAAATAAATTAATTATTTTATATATATTGTCATATTTTTTGTTTTTTCTCTTATTATTTTTCTATTTTTATAAAAAATAATATTGAAGCTTTATTTTTTAAGGATTAGAACACCATATAACTTCACTATATGGAAATGGATTTTTATATCCAAATTTCTTAAATATTTTATCTTCTATCATTATAGGCTCATTAAATCTTTTTTTATAAAAATCTGATAACTTATATGTATCTTCCTTTGTTAATTTTATAACTGAAAAAGAACCATCTGCTTTTTTATAATTTAATATTTTTATAATATGTGCTGTAACATCTAAAGCTGTATCTAAAAATTTTCTATTTTCAAGTTCATTAAATAAATGAACATATCTATAAATTGCTTTCTGTTTGTTTACAAAATTAATAACATTAGGAATTATTTTAACAAATACTAAAAATAAACAATACATTATTAAAAAACTTATAATTAACACAATAATTATATTTTCAAGTAAATTAATAAAAAAATAACAATTATTTTCTGAATGATTATTTGTTAAAAATGTTATTACTCCTCCTATAATAAAAGAAATAGTAATATCTAAAAATACAAGAAACTCTGCATAATATTCTTCATTTCTTTTTATAAACTCTTTTATAAAACTTTTCTTTTTCATTGTTATATGCTCCTTATATTAATAAAAAACTAATATAATCCTAATAGAGAACTATTTTCATATATAAAAAATTCTTTACTATCTCTATCCATATAATCATAATGCTTTTGTTTTGATAAACAAGCTTCTGTATTATAACCATCATAATTTTTCCATATTATTTCTTCTGCAAGTATATGTAATTCTTTGTGTGTTATATTTCTTAAATAATCTCTTAATGAAGAATACTCATATCGTCTATCTAATATCTTTTTTAATTTCTTTTTGCGAATATTAAACATTTTTTTGCTCCTTTTTATAATTACAACAATATCACTTTATACAATAATATTGTCCCAAAGTGAAAAAAAAATAAGGGTTCTGTTTTAAAAAACAGCCCTTATTTTAAAAATATTTTATTATTGTATTTTTATATCACATATTTTTTCTTGCTCTCTAATAGGCTCATTTACTTTTATAGGAGTTCTCTTGTACTCTAATAATTGTTTGCCTTTAGATAACTCATATATGAAATCATAATATGGTATCTTTTCAATATTATTATTTTCATCTTTATTATCTTTTGTTATTAGTATTTTTGTGTATTCATCTGGCAGAATATCAAAGTTAGTATTACGCATTCTTTTATTAGAAATTGAAATCTCTATTGCTACTTGTGAACTTATATTTATATAGTCTATTTCTTTATCCTCATAATCGTGATATTCAATTACATTCTTATCAGGAAGAAGCCCTCTTATATTACATTCTACAAGACTTCCTAATAAGCTATTATTTATTCTTTCTGGCATTTCTTTTCCTAAAACATCTTTTAATATATCCATATAAAACATAGGATATTTTATTGTTATATTTATATTACTAAATAATTGTTCCTTTGTTGTAATCGAACTATTAGGAGATATTAACTCATAATATATATCTTTGCTTTTAAGCTGGTCATTATTGTAAGTTATATTAACTAAATCATTCTTATAGAGAAATACTATTGCTTGTTTCAAACTATCAAGACTTATTCCTTTTAAACTATTAAATCTACCTATAAATATATCTGCTATCCTATTATCTATTTCTAATGCACCTATTTTTGATGTTTCTTTTCTAAAATAATAATTTATATCATTAGATAGATTTTTTGAATTTATAAAGGTATTATAATTAACGTGATTATGTTTGCTAAACATTGCTAAATACATAATATCCAGTAACATATCTTCATTTATTAATGAACAATCATTATTTAACAAAATATTTGTTGTTTTATAGTTGGAAAGAACAGTTTCTTCTAAACAACCATTAAGATATGCTTTTGTGTTGATAAATTTATAAAACTGCCTTGTTTTTGTTAAAAAATCATAATAAGTATCTACATTTATATTTGTTTCATTTTTATACTCTAGCCATTCAGCATAATTTATAAAATCAGCTTTTATAAATAAAGCATTTCCACTAAAAGACCTATTACCCCAGCTATTTAAAGCAACAGACTGACTTCCTGTAAAAACTATTCTTGTATTATTATTAAAAACATCAGCATAAGTATTTGCTATTCTTTCTATATCTAATTCAGGTCTTTCTAAATAAGTAGCTTCATCTAATAAATATATTGCTTCTTCATTGTTTTTAATAGAGTTTATTATTTTATCTATATAATCCACTTTTTCTTTACTATCAAGCATTTTTACATCAGTATAATTACATTTTTTATTTTCTTTATTTATTTGCTTTAATGCTATTGTTTTACCACATTTTCTTGGTCCAATTAAAAATATTATCTGTGTATTCTTTATCTGTTTTTCTAAATCTTTACAAAAATATCTTTTATACTTATACTCCATAATTAATTACCACCTTTTATGTTAGATGTATTAACTCAAAAACATAATATTACTATTATTTTATATAATAACATATAAGAACATTACAGAAAAGATATTTATATCTTTAATCTAATATGAATAAATCTTCTATTTCTTTATCAGCTATTTCTTTTGTTGTTTCTTTAGTATTTTCTACAGCCTTTTCTTTATTCTTACTTTCAAGATATTCATTTAATTTATCTATATCCATAACTTTTATAGATGTGTAACCTTCTTTTGCTAATTTCATTCCTAATTTTAATGCAGAAATATAATCGTTAGCATTAAATAAATCTCTATATATTGTTGCATCTTCTGGACATTCAGTTAAATCAGCTACTTCATATATCGTATTTTTTTCTTCATCTAATAGCTCTTGGCTTCTTAATCCCCAATCACTTTCATCTTCTTTTATAAAAAATACTTTCTCTTTTTCCTTAGGAAGTTCTACCTGTCTTCTTGAAAGGTTTGGCAGCTTATGAAAATAATCTTCTTTATCCATTAAATCTCCAAACATATTTTCCTGATAATGTCCTGTCATTACTTTTCTTTTATCCATAATTTTAATTTCCTTTCATATAATTTTAATTTATATATTATGTTTTAACTGCTTTTACTTAGGCAATAAAACTTAATGCTCTTGTATCTACAACTAAATCAGTTTCTTTTAATTCACCAATAATACTAATATTATGTACATTCTTTATTCTTGTTATAGCTGTATATAATTGTCCTGCCGCAAAAAAGCCAGGAACAATATTTATTTTATCTAATGTTAATCCTTGTGCTTTATTTACAGTAATAGCATATGCTATAGCTATTGGTAACTGATATAATACTTCATCAGTTTCTTCATTTATCTTAAATTCAGTGTATTTTACAGTAACCTCTTTTCCTGTATTATCTAACTTTACTTTAATCTTATCCTTATAAAGCTTTGTTATTACTCCTAAACTACCATTCTTATATTTCTTTGTATTAATAAGAGTCATTATTTTCATACCTACTGCTAATTCTAATTTTAGTTTTACTGGTAATTTTCTTCCTTCTGTTACTCCAAAACATACAGCATTATATATTTTTTTATTTATGAATTTATCTGTATACATTTTATTATAAACATCAACCTGTTTATTATTAGCACAAAGATATATTCCATCTTCTATAGCAGTATGTTTTAAGTTATTATTTAACCATTTTAATCCTGATATAGCTCCAAATTTAATCTCATCACATATATTAATAAATTCTTTCTGTAATTCATCGCAATCATCATTATTATGTCTATGATTATTTCTTAATACTATTGTATGAATATCTAAACTATCCCATAAAGGACTATCAAAACAGAAATATTTATCTTCACTTTCCTTGTAATAAATATCCATTACAGTTTTATCTTCTTTTGTAACAACAGGGGAAATCTGTCCAAAATCTCCTGCTAGTATTAACTGTATTTTATTACCTGTTAATTTTTGAGCATTATTAATAATTCGTACTAACTGATTAAATACATCTTTTCTTACCATACCTATTTCATCAATGATAATTCTATCTATATTTAATAAAATCTTAGGTATCCTAATATGTTCATCTTGTCTTTGTACGAATGTATATAACTCAAATATTGAATGTATTGTATGAGCTGTTGTATATGTAATATTAGAAGCAGCTACTCCTGTTGGAGCTACTACTAATGTCTTTTTTCTTTCTTCTTCTGTTAATCTCTGTAATAAACTATTAATACAATAACTCTTACCTGTACCAGCTTTACCTTTTAAACAGTAATTAACTGTAGGATTATTTAATATTGTTTCAATAGCTATCTCCTGTTCATTAATATTGCTTTCTAACCCTGCTTTTTTAGTAGCTTCATATAATTTTTTACAATCATCATTAAGAAAAATTAAATTATCGTTTTCATTTGTCTTTTCTTTTATAAAGTCTAAACCATAAATTTCTTTATCTAGTTTAGTCAATTTCGACACCCCAAACATATGTTTGCCGTATTTTTCATTATCCTTAAAATTAATATCATCTAAAGAAATATTTCTATCTTTAATTCCTAATCGTTCTATAGTTCTTTTAACTGTAGATGCACTACATTTATATTCTTTAGAAAGGTTATTAACTATTTTTTTATAACCTAATCCAGATAAATATAATCTAGCTACTTCTTTATCTCTAAGGTTATCTAACTTTTTATTTTCTTCTATTTTTTCTTTTCTTATTTTATTATCAAAAAATCCACATTTTATAGCTGTTTCTTCATTTATATCTAACCATTTATCTGAAATAATTGTTTCAGGTCTAAAAATAAAACATCCATCTCCGTGTAATGCTTTTCTATACCAATCTTTATTTTCCATATGTTCATCTGTATGTATTATTGCAGATTTTAATTCATATGCTGTTAACGGCTCTTCCATACCATTGTTTAATTCTATACATTCTTTATAAGCTCTATCTGAACCATAAAGTAATTTAGCACAATTGTAGTAAATAAAAATAAATCTTTCTCTGTGCATTCCTTCGACCCAAATAATACTATCATAATATTTTTTTAGGCAACGTAAATTACCTAAGGTAACACATCTTACTGGATAACTTGCATAAGGTATTTCATCAATATCTGGCTCATAATTTATAACAGTAAATGAATTGTTTTGCTTAGGTTCTGTTGTTTTCTTTAATTTTCTTTTTTTAGACTTAGTTTGTCCTTTTATATATACTTCAAATTCATCTTTCCAATACTTATCTATAATCTCTTCTACATTAAGTTTTGCATTGAAATTAGGAAAAAGTATTTCTTTACCTTTTCCTCCAAAAAATAATCTATCTCTGTTAAAACATACTTTATCTATATCTCCCATTAAACCCATAAGAGTAGCTTGGAATTTGTCTCTTAAAGCCATATCTGTAATGACTTTGTCGGTACAGAAAATCATTCTATATTTATGATGTTCTGAAGTATGACTAAATGTAGTATACATAAATACAGGAATAAGACCTAATGATATAGCTTTATTGTATGATGCATCAATAGAAACACCACTATCAAAATCTAAACCAAAAAGCTGTTGTCTTTTCCAATCATCTTTTGTACGTCCCCCCATTAATATGCTTGGTCTAAAAGAAGCACCATTAACAAGAGCTTCTGCTAAATTTTCTATTGTTATGTTTGCAATCGTTATATTTTTCTGTATATATCCTGTTTCCATTTTAGAAGGTTTTTCATTAAACCTCTGACCGAAAAACATACATTCAACAATATTATTATTGTTCATTAGCAGATACTCCTTTCATTTGTATTTTTTAATAATAATGTTGTTAAATTTCTTTTTCGTCTTCAAAATCAGCTTCTTTTTCTAAAACAGTAGAAACAATCTTTCCATCTTCACATACGATAGATAAATTATTTTCTGCTAAATATTTTTTTAATTCATCTATTGGCATATTATTTAAATCAATCATAATAAATCTTTCCTTTCATATTTTTTTACTTCTGTTATTTTTTCTTTTATAAAAATAATGTTGTAAAGTGAAATCTTTTTAGAGTATTTATTAGAGTTTTTTTGAATTTTAGAATTTTTTTTAGAAATAAAAATAAAGAGTATATATTATTAAATTTATTACACAAATAGATATTATATTGTTGAAATTTTAGTAGCCTTAAATGTTTAATATAATAGATTTTAAAGTATGTCTATTTATAAAATCCCTTATGTTTTATTTAGCGTGTTTAATGATTTTTGTGATTATATTAAAAATAACCTTTTGTGTAATAAATTTTAAATTTACATATAGTCTTTTTAAGAAAATATATATTATTTTTTATCCTAATAATAAAAAGTTAGCATCTTTATACTATATTTTTTTATATTTTGATGAATAATTTTTTATAAAACACTTTATAAAAATAAGGTCATAAAAAAAAGATGCCCTTATTCTTAAGAACACCTATTATCATTTATACTATTATTCAAATAATTTATAACTTCCTTTTTGCTGGCAAGTTCTACAAGTTTTATTCCAGCCATATTTTTTACAAAAACTTTCTGTCTTTAATAATCTTCTACAACAAAATAGATTACATATAAAACAAAATAATGTTGATGAACCAAACTTAGTTAAGTATCCTTTTTCACAACAACAGGGTTCATTTCCATATTTGTTGTGTTTATTAAATTTAATTTTAATACCATTCTTATTTTTCATAATTACCTTACATCCCCTTTACTTTCTAAAATCATATTTTCATTTTTAACAAACTCTAATATAATATCTTGTGTAACATCTTTTAAAAAAAATAGGTATATAGTCTAAATTAAAGGCGTTAACCTTATCTTTATCTAAAATAATATTCGTATGTCTATTATATATATCCAATCTATACGCAAATACATCTAACATACACACAAGAAGCTCTATCTCTACACTAGGAACATATTTTAAATAATTATATAAATCTTTGAGTGTCGGATTTAGTTCTTTATCATAAAGAATTTCATCATCATTTTTATTTCTTAATTTTAGTTTAAAAACATACTCTTTATATAATTTTAAACATATACTTTTTACAATGTTTCTTTGGTTATTAGTCAATATTACTTTTGCTCCACACATTTTTTGAATAATATCACAAACAAGCTCACATTTATTATTAATCTGTATGTTTTCATCTTTATTTGTATATATGATTAAATCCAAGAAATTTATGTAATTATCAAATCCTGCTCCAATAACTAATTTTTTTGCTACATCATTACTGCTTTTATTATCTATCACATACTTATAATTATCCTTCATAAATGCTTTACCTCTCTTATTAACTATTTATCAAGATTTAAAAAATATTTAATTTCTTCATCAAATTCATCTTCATCAGAATATATATATGAATCCTTTTTAGGAAGATATTTACTATTTCCCTTCCAATCTGAATTATCATACTTAATATTATATTTTCCATTGATGTATGCTATTGATATATATTTAGTGCTATTATGTAGTAGTAATTCTAATATTGTAATTTCGTTTTTAAGAACTTTTATTATACTCTTTGCATCTGTTTTACCTACAAGCCACTTAATTGCCTTATTCTGGCAGCATACACACATATAAATATTATTTTTATCATCTTTACAGGTAAAAATTATTGAAAAATAGGACTGTAAAAGGATTTTATCAATGTATAATTGTATATTGTTATTAATTTTTACAAATTTCTGCATTTATTATTCTTACCCCTATTATAAAAATATACAAAAGTATATAACGCTTATCATAAAAGCGACCATCACATTAAACAAACAAATAATAATATCTTTATCTATAATACCTTTTATAACAAAAGATATCAAAGATAATATTAATAGAACATATAAAATAGTACCAAACATTATTTTTCCTTTCATTTTTCAAATTTATATCTTTATATCAGCAACAATTATGTTGACTTTATTGTAGTATCTATCTCCTTTTAATCCTATTGCGTTAATATTTATAAAATCAAATATATAAGATAATGTGACTATAAATAACATCCACCAGATACTTGAATGAAGATTAATTTCTAAAATACTTATAAGTGGTAAAAAAAATAACCATTTTTTATTATTACTTTAAGCATACTTTTCAAGACAAATCAATAATAGTACTAAACTAATCATTGTAGTAACCTGCGGTCTGGTAACGTAATAAACACCTACATACATATTAAAAAATACAAGTGCAAAAAATGAAGCTATTTTATTTTTACCTATAATATTAAATAAAGTAAACAATAAAATATTCAATACCACGGTTTATAAATAAATACAAATAATCAATCCTGTCTTTTATTAGTATCATCTATATGAATAATAGTGTAGTGAACATAAAAAAATACCAGACTTTTTCATTTTTCAAAAAAAATCTGGTATTAAAAGATTTATATTGATTCATTTATATATTATATTAGAATTTTATAAAAAAATTGATATCTTAGTTTATTTTTTGTTTTTGCATAAATCTGAAATTTTTTACTACATTCTTCTAAATCTCCCTTATAGCTACAATATTTAAAAACTTTATGACATTTATCACAAGGAAATAATTTATTAAAATTGAAAATATTACTATCTTCTGCTATATTTTCTTCTAGGAAATTTATAAAAGTTTCAAAATCATTAATATTCATTTTTTAATATCTTTTATTAAGGATTTTTTCATTTTATCTAAGTTAGTCTTCATATTATTTTTCCCTATCTACATTACTTAATTCCTCTCTTATTTTATAAAATGTATCTTCACTAATTTGTTTTGTAACCATTAATCCTTTTGTAGACGTATATATCTTATCATATGCCATCTTCATTAATACACTATTTTCATTATTTTCATCATTTAAAAATACTTGTCTGCTATCTAAAAATTCTTTAAGTTCTCCTATTAATCTTTCTTTTGCCTCAAACTTACTATAAAACTGTATTAATTCATTATCTGTCATTATTCCTTCACTTTTCCTTCTTCTTTATATTCGTGTATTTTCTGAATAAAATTATCGTCTTTTTTACATAAAACATTAATAGCTTTAGCTATTTCTTCATTATTACTCCTTATAGGTAATAATCCTGTACAAATATCTTCATTTACAAAAATTGCATATTTTTTATTGATTCTTATAATTTCATATTCTTTATCACAAATATTTACAGTTGTCTTTTTATAAAAATCTAAATCAGATATTTGTTTTATATTATCTCTATAAAATAAATAAAGGTCATAATCTTTATCATCAAAATTACTTTTATTAATCTCAAATATATTTTGTAAAGCTGGAACTAATATATTATTATATCTTTTATTCAATAATTCAGAATACATTAATCCTCTTTTATTTGAAAAATCAGGTGTATTTATTATAATATTATTAATTTCTTCTAAATCTATTTTAGGTATAATTCTTAATAAAGCATTATCTACATCTTTATTTCTAACATTAATAAGAAAATCTTTATAATTTATCTTTTTTCCATTATCCGTTATAACTGAATAAATATTTAAATACATATTGTCTTTATTTTTTAATGATAATTCATTATCTCCTACTAAAGGCAAAAGTGAAGAACCACAATCATATATAGGAGCTACTTTTGTATATGTTGAATACTCATCTGTCAATACTCCCCAATTTCCATTATGTCTGTCTGTATTTCCTACTAATGCATCAAATATAAATTGATTATAATAAAATTCTTTAGTTTTTTCAATATCAATATCTTTTATGTGTGCAATCTTATTATTTATTATATTAAATGATATTTCTTTTGAAGTATCTTCATAATTACTTAAAGAAAGTGTGTCAACTTCTAATAGTTTTTCTCCTTTACCTCTTAAATCTTCACATAAACAAGCAGGTCTTGTATTTGTTTTACCATCTTTATTAATATATGTATAATTGCCTAAAATAACATTTTGTACTGGAAGTCCTATTGATTTAGCTATTTTACATCCTAAATATTCTGAATAAGCATTATTTATATATGATAAATTTCTACCTTTTTCTCTTATAGGGTCTGATAATTTTAATAAATATTTTTTACCATCATCTAAAATAACCGTCTTTTTTCTTTCAGAGCCTTTAAACTCATTATTAAGTTCTTTTTTTATATGTTCATTTATATGGTATATTTCATTATCTATCATATCTATTTTCCTCTCAATTTTTTCCATTTACAAGATATATTAACTTATATTTTTCCAATATATCATTATTTATATTATATATCTTATTATCTATTTTTACATCTATATTATATTAATCCTATTATATTTTTAAATAAACATAAACATTTAATTCATCATCTATTTCTATTTTCTTATTATCTTTATCAATAGGTTTCATTATAATTGATAACTCAGTACCATAATCATATAAAGTATCTATTCTTAACTTTAATTCACCATAATAGTCAATAGCAAAATGTTTAATTTCAATACATTGATTAAAATTATCTGGACATAATTGTATATCTAAAGGTATATCCTTATCTATTAACTCTTTAATATAAAGCCTTGTATCTATTTCATCTATTTCATCATTATATAACAAAAATGATTGAAGTATTACAAATATTACAAAAAAACCTACTATCATTGTTGGTAATAATATATCTTTCACTACAAAATAAATAAATATATCCATAATCATAAACCCTATTAATAGATATAATGCATCTTTTATGATAGATTTTAATATTTCTTTCTTTAATGTTTTTGTATTCATATTTATTTTTCCTTTTCTATCTCATATTTTTACATTATTGTGAACTATTCCATCATATGTAAATAAAATTAATCCATTGTCTATAGATGTATAATACTTATTATCATCTTTTAAAATTATGTCATAATCGTTATTATTAATACTATCTTTAACGATTCCTAATACTTTTTTATTTACTATAATACTTGTTATTATTATTGCTAAAAGGAAAATAAAGAATATAGCTAATATTAGTCCTGCTTTAAAAAGGAACTTTTTCGTTTTCTTTATATATCAAGCATAAAAATAAAGAAAATAATATCAAACATAAAATTATAAATATAATTTTCATTATTTGTTCATGTTTATATGATTTTTTTATAGCATTATAATTAATCTTACAAATTTCTATCTTTTTATTCCTGGTCATAATAGTTTTACCTTTCTATTAATCTATGGTTATATTATCTATAAGAGTATTATTTTCTCCTGTTGCAAAAATCATAGTTTCTTTCTCTTTATACAAATTATTCAATAATTTTAATATTCTCATTATTTGATAATGAATACACTACTATTTTTCTATTTTTAACGTAATAAATATATGTTATATTATTGCTTGTAAACTTGTTGTCTCTCTTAATAAAGGAAGCGTCTTCATATTCTTTTCTAATTGCTTCATTTATATTTTTTGTATTATCATTTTCACAATTTACAGAGGATATAATAAGAATTATTGCTCCAATTATAATTAACATTAGTCCTATTAGAGCAATATTTAACTTTCCTTTACTACATATTCCTATTGCAAATAAAATAATGCATGCTGTAATCATTAAAAATCCTATTAATACGCCTACGGTCCAATTAGATTCTCCATAATTCATAAATATCTTTGATAAAGTATGTATCATTTTATATTGTTTCTCCTTTCTCTTACTAGCAACAAAAGCACGAACTTCCTTAATTTCATACCTAAGTGCAAACAGCTTTTCACCTGATGTTCTAAATGAAATAAACGTCGTTCATATCAAAAGATACTGTTTGGTTTTTCTCTAATTTGCAAAATAAATCGGCTCTGTCATCCTTAAGTCCAAATGGAAGCTGATGATAACTTTCTATTTTATTTCTAATAAGAAAATCTTTATTAAGCTTAAAGGATTGATTCCATATTGCTTTTATTGTTTTTATTATCATTTTCATATCATCAACTGAAAAGGTTACACTGCCACCAAAATACTTCATCTGTTTTGCAAGATAATCTGTATAGCTTTCAGGAGTATCTTCAAATAATCCTACATTTATAGCTTCTTTTACTTCATCTATTGTTAATGGCAGGTATGTATATCTTTTTACAGCTAGTATATGCGTTATTCCAGTTACTAAGTTTATTACAATTATGCCTATAATAGAAAAAGCAGTTAATAGTATGAAAATAACACCAAATAAATACAAACCGCCTATGGCTGTTTTTATTACAAATAATGTAAACTTACCGCTTACATCTTCTATATACGGATTTATTGCCTCTCCATTATTTATACATGGCAATATCAGATTTCCTACAATGGCAGATAAAACAATAGATATCGTAATTGCTCCGAATGCTATCACTCCATGACACTCATTAAAAAATTCCTTCCAGAATGATTTCTTTTTACTTATATTTTTCATAACTCCATCAATTAATCGCTGAAACCCCTTAGCTTTAGCTGAGGGGAGAAGCGATTCTCCTTTCTGTTAGATAAGATTTTCTTGTTTCTAATGGTTTCAGTTTTTATTTAATTTATTATTATTATCATCCGAAATATCTTTCAAATCTAAATTGCTGGCTTACTTTTGACTCTCCATAAATCTTAATTTTCTTAATCTATATATAATAGTGTGAAAAAGTAAAAAAAAATAAAGCAGCTGCAAGGAGTTTTGCAACTGCTTCTAAATATGGGAAATTCTCAAAAAAATATACTAGATGTAGGTCTCATCCAGTTTTTCCCTGGACGATATTG
>OGHJ01001214.1_pt1 | contig 29397 bp, 24 predicted proteins | sample 1571351 | NCBI WGS metagenome assembly OGHJ01 (sample SAMEA2582037, study PRJEB24529) | metagenome | biome: Human gut stool | place: China | collected 2011 | reverse complement strand
CGGCACGTGTTATCGACCGTCCGATGCGTCCGCTGTTCCCGAAGGATTACCGCAATGACTGTTCTTTGAACAATCTGGTACTTTCCGTAGATCCGGAGTGTCGTCCGGAGTTAGTTGCTATGATCGGTTCTGCAGTGGCAACAAGTATTTCTGATATTCCTTTTGCAGGTCCTTGTGCTACAACACAGATGGGACTTGTGGATGGTGAGTTTATCGTCAATCCAAATCAGGAGCAGTGGGATAACGGAGATCTGCGTTTGACCGTAGCTTCTACCCGTGAAAAAGTTATTATGATCGAAGCTGGTGCGAATGAGCTTCCGGAGGACAAGATGATCGAAGCGATCTATAAGTGTCACGAAGTAAACCAGACGATCATTCAGTTTGTTGATCAGATCGTTGCTGAGATCGGCAAGCCAAAACATGAGTATACAAGCTGTGCGATCCCTGAGGAGATGTTTGCAGCGATCAAAGAGATCGTTCCTCCGGCAGAGATGGAAGAGGCAGTATTTTCTGACGATAAGCAGACAAGAGAAGAAAATGTTCGTCTTGTAACTGAGAAGTTAGCAGAGGCATTTGCGGATAAAGAGGATTGGTTAGAGATCCTTGATGAGGCTGTATATCAGTATCAGAAGAAGACAGTTCGTAAGATGATCTTAGTAGATCACAAACGTCCGGATGGACGTGCGATCGATCAGATCCGTCCGCTTGCAGCAGAGGTTGATCTTGTACCGAGAGTACATGGCTCTGCAATGTTTACACGTGGACAGACACAGATCTGTACGATCACAACGCTTGCACCGCTTTCTGAGTGCCAGCGTGTTGATGGATTAGATCCAAATAAGACAAGCAAGCGTTATATGCATCATTATAACTTCCCGTCTTATTCTGTTGGTGAGACAAAACCTAGCCGCGGACCTGGACGTCGTGAGATCGGACATGGTGCATTGGCAGAGAGAGCTCTTGTTCCGGTACTTCCAAGTGAGGAAGAGTTCCCATATGCGATCCGTACTGTTTCTGAGACTTTTGAATCCAACGGATCAACTTCTCAGGCAAGTATTTGTGCATCTACAATGTCATTGATGGCAGCAGGTGTACCGATCAAGAAACCGGTTGCAGGTATTTCCTGTGGACTTGTTACAGGTGAGAGCGATGATGATTTTGTGCTTCTGACAGATATCCAGGGACTTGAAGACTTCTTTGGAGATATGGACTTTAAGGTGACAGGTACTACAGAAGGTATTACTGCGATCCAGATGGATATCAAGATCCACGGACTGACAAGACCGATTGTAGAAGAAGCTATCGCAAGAACAAGAGAAGCAAGATTATTCATTATGGATGGCGTTATGAGCAGTGCAATTCCTGCACCAAGAACACATGTTAATGAATTTGCTCCAAAGATCGTTCAGATCAAGATCGATCCTGATAAGATCGGTGAAGTAATTGGTCAGAGAGGAAAGACGATCAATACGATCATCGAGGAGACAGGCGTTAAGATCGATATCGATGATGACGGAAACGTATCTGTATGTGGCGTTGAACAGGAGAGCATGGATAAGGCTATGAACATGATCAAGATGATCGTTGAGCCACTTGTTGTTGGTGATGACTACAAGGGTAAGGTTGTCAAGATCCTTGACTGTGGCGCAATCGTTTCACTTGCACCAAATAAAGATGGTCTGATCCACATTTCAAAGCTTTCTGACAAGAGAGTTGCAAAGGTAGAAGACGTTGTAAATGTAGGCGACGACGTTGTTGTTAAGGTTATCAAGATCGACGAAAGAGCTGGACGTATCAGCCTCAGCTTAAAGGACGTTGAGAATAAATAAAAAACAAAAAATTATACGGGAGGGTATGTGTGTGAAATACGGACATTTTGATGAAACCAGAAAAGAATATGTAATAGACAGACCGGATACTCCTGCACCTTGGGCGAACTACCTTGGTTCGCCTGCCTATGGTGCGATCATCTCCAATAATGCAGGTGGTTACAGCTTTGAAAAGAGTGGTGCGAACGGAAGAATCATCCGTTACATCTTCAACAGCTTTGACCAGCCGGGAAGATATGTATACTTAAGAGATGACGATACTTCAGATTTCTGGTCAGCATCCTGGCAGCCGGTAGGCAAGAGCCTGGATGAATACAAGAGTGAGTGTCATCACGGAACTGCATATACGAATATTATGGCAGATTATTCCGGTATCCATTCTGAGGTACTTTATTATGTACCGCTGGATAAGACACATGAGGTATGGAATGTAACTCTTACAAACAAATCCGATAAGACCAGACATCTGTCTGCAATCGGTTTCTGTGAATTTACAAATGACTGCAACTATGAGCAGGATCAGGTAAACTTACAGTATACATTATTTATTTCAAGAACCTACTACAGAGATCAGAAGATCCTTCAGGTGATCAATGAGAATGTAGTGAATGATTCAGTGGATGGAAATGCTGTAAATAAGCGTTTCTTCGGACTTGCAGGCAGTGAAGTTGCTTCTTACTGTGGAGATAAAGAAGAATTCCTTGGTATGTATCACACATATGCTGATCCGGTTGCTGTTATCAATGGTGACTGTGGTAATAAATTAAATTATAACGAGAATTCCTGTGGTGCACTTCAGACAAAGATCACACTTGAGCCGGGCGAATCAAAGACATTTTCATTTATCCTTGGCATGAAGGATGAAGCTGCAGCAAATGAGATCATGAAAGCCTATGAAAATGAGAAGACCTGTGCCACAGAGCTTCAGGAGCTGATCGATTACTGGCATGGCAAGTTAAATAACTTCCAGGTTAAGACACCAAGTGAGTCATTTAACAACATGATCAATACATGGAATTCTTATCAGTGCTTTATGACTTTTATCTGGTCAAGAGCTGCATCCTTTACATACTGTGGTTTGAGAAATGGTTATGGCTACAGAGATACCGTACAGGATATTCAGGGTATCATCCATCTTGCACCGGAGATGGCACTGGAAAAGATTCGTTTCATGTTATCTGCTCAGGTTGATAATGGTGGCGGACTTCCACTGGTTAAGTACACGCACAACCCTGGCCATGAGGATACACCGGATGATCCATCTTATGTAAAAGAGACCGGACATCCTGCATATCGTGCAGATGATGCATTATGGTTATTCCCGACCATTTACAAATATATTGCAGAGTCAGGTAATATTGGCTTTATAGATGAGGTTGTCCCATTTGCAAATAAGGATGAAGGAACTGTATACGAGCATTTGAAGAGAGCAATTGACTTCTCTATGAACCGTCTGGGTGACAATGGAATGCCTGCAGGACTTCATGCGGACTGGAACGACTGCTTAAGACTTGGCAAGCGTGGAGAGTCTACATTTGTTGCAATGCAGCTTTATTATGCAATGACTGTAATTAAGTATTTTGCAGAGTTAAAAGACGATGCAGATTATATTGATTATATCAATGAGATCCAGTATAAGATGGGCAGTACCATTCAGGAGAAATGCTGGGAAGATGACCGTTATATCCGTGGATATAAAGAGGGCGGTATGGTGATCGGTTCCAAGAATGATCCTGAAGCAAGCATGTGGCTGAACCCTCAGTCATGGGCAGTTATCAGTGGCCTTGCTACAAGAGAACAGAGCGAGCTTGCATTGGAATCTGTTCACAGAGAATTAAATACACCATATGGTGTCAGACTGATGTTCCCGCCATATAAGGAGCATGCGTTTGACGGAGCACTGATGCTTCTGTTCAATGCAGGAACAAAGGAGAATGCAGGTATCTTCTCACAGCCACAGGGCTGGATCATCCTTGCTGAAGCATTGATGGGACATGGTAATCGTGCATTTGAATACTTTGACGAGAGTTCACCGGCATCTATGAATGATAAGGCTGAGGTTCGTAAGTTAGAGCCTTACTGCCATGGTCAGTTCACGGAGTCAGTTGGAAGTCCTTATGAAGGCCGTTCCCATGTTCACTGGCTGACAGGAACAGCATCTACCTGTATGGTTGGATGTGTTGAAGGTATCATGGGTATGCGTCCTGATTTCTACGGAATTAAGATCGCACCTGCAGTACCATCCGACTGGAAAGAGTTCGATATCACAAAGAACTATCGTGGCAAGAAGTTAAATATTCATGTTACAAATCCGGACGGACATGAAAGTGGCTGCCAGAGCATGACTGTAAATGGAAAGGCGATGGAAGATAACTATATTCTATTTGATGAACTGGATGATGTAAATGAGATTACACTCGTTATGTAATTTATGAATAATTTCATATAAAGTATCAAACAATAGGCAGGAAGAAATGAAAAAATCTTCCTGCCTGTTATTTTTTTGCAAAAAAGTTATGGTTGAATGGGAAAGCAAAAATGATATTCGTATTTATACAGGTGGAACATTTCTGGCTATAAGAAAGGAAGTCGTTTATATGGATCAGGAATTAAAAAGACAGGAACTTATTGTAGAAAATGGTCAGATCATCATAAACGGAAACAAAGAAAAATATAATATATTGTTACTTGATATCATCGGGGAGATTGAGGGGCATGTCAGTCTGCCATCTGATACCAAGACTACAAAATATGAGCATGTATTGCCGGAGCTTGCGGTTGTTCAGGATGATGAGAGCATCAAAGGTGTACTCGTATTATTAAATACAGTAGGCGGGGATGTAGAAGCTGGTCTTGCAATAGCAGAGATGCTGGCATCAATCAGCAAACCGGTTGTTACACTGGTGCTTGGAGGAAGTCATTCGATCGGTGTGCCGCTTGCGGTATCGGGTGATGTATCATTTATAGTACCGACAGCAACAATGGTCGTACATCCTCTCAGAGTGTCCGATACCGTATTAGGTGTGAGACAAAATTACGAATATATCGAACGGATGCAGGATCGAATCATACAGTTTACGTCCTGTCATTCCAAGATCGATGAAGATTCATTAAGATCGATCATGTTCAATACACAGGAATTATCCAAAGATATCGGTTCGGTTCTCGTCGGAAGAGAAGCAGTCAAATGCGGCATTATTGACCGGATCGGAGGAGTATCGGATGCATTAAACATACTCTATGACTTGATAAATTGATGGAATGATAGTAAAATAGGCTGATGGTTCGTTTTTTTACGGCTTTTGGCCGGTACATAGAAAAACGGTATAGATAGAGAAAAATAATAAAACAGTGCTGGTTATACAGCAGATCGGAGCAATTATGTCACTATTAGAATCAATCATTATGGGAATCATTCAGGGTGCAACCGAGTTTCTTCCCGTCAGCAGCTCAGGACATCTCGCAATTTTTAAGAATATGTTTCATGTAAATACAGATACAGGTATCATGTTTGATATTCTGCTTCATTTTGGTACGTTGGTTGCCATCTTTATTGTGTATTGGAAGGATATTGTTGAACTGATTGTAGAAGGATTTACGATTATCGGTCTTGCCTGCTGCAATGTAGGGAGATTTTTTGCAAATCTGTTTTCCAAGGAGAAGAAACCATATCGTAAGATCATTGAAACGGAATACCGTAAATTTGTAATGCTTGTTATTTTATCAACACTTGTAACTATGGTGATCGCACTTCCGTTTGAGAGTAAGATTGAAAATGCCGGAAATACTTTATTAGTTCCGGGATTTTGTCTCTGTATCACATCTGTGATCTTATTTATTGCTGATCGTGTTCAGAAGGGCAATAAAGGACCGGCAGAGGCTACATATAAGAATTCGTTATTTATCGGTCTGGCTCAGGGTATTGCAACTCTTCCCGGTATTTCAAGATCGGGCTCTACGATCACAGCAGGTCTTGCATGTGGATTCAACAGAGAATTTGCAGTAAAATATTCATTCATCATGTCGATTCCGACAATCCTTGGGGCATGTATTCTTCAGATCCCGGATCTGGCAGGTGCAAGTCTTGCCGGATCAGAGATCCTGAATTATGTGATCGGTATGATCGTTGCGGGCGTTGTAGGCTTTCTTTGTATCAAAGTGATGCTGAAATCAGTAAAGAACAATAAATTCAAGGGATATTCCATTTATTGTTTATGCGCAGGTGTGATATCTGTCATTTATTATTTTGTACGTTAAATTAAGTTAAGTAAGTGGGAGAAGAAAATGGCTGAAACCAGAAAGAAAAACGGGACGGCAAAACAGAACGGAACGACCAGAGCCACCGGTGGAACCGGGAAAAATGGTACGGGAAAGAAAAATAGTACAGCTAAAAAGTCAAATACAGTATCGAACCCAAACACATCAAAAAAACAGATGGAACAACAGATAGAAGAAGATAACAGGGAAGTACGTCTGGAAGTAATCCTGTTAGTCATTCTTGCTTTTTCCATATTCTTGATGATCGCTAACTTTGGCAAATGTGGAAAGGTCGGCGATGCAATATCCGGTTTCCTGTTTGGCGTGATCGGATTTTCCGAATACATATTTCCGGTATATCTTTTTATATCATCGGCATTTATTATTTCCAATCTTGGTAATAAAAAGGTTAGAAATGAAGTAATCTATATCGGTGTGGTTCTGATGATCATATCGATGATCAGCCAGATGATCTTCACAACCGATTATTTATCGGTAAAACAGTTATATCTGGATGGATATAAGGAGCATATGGGCGGTGGAATTATCTGTGGCGGTTTGTTCTTTATTTTCAGAAATACGATCGGTATCGTGGGCGTAACACTGGTAATGATCCTTGGTGCGCTTGTTATGTTCGTGCTGATCACGGGAATCTCAGTGATCGATACATTTAAGAATCTGATCAACAGCTTTTACAGGGAAGAAGAATATGAAGAACCGGAGCAGGAGCGCAGACCGGTTAAAAAGAATAAGAAAAAGTCCGGAAAATCCGGAAACAGCCAGGTAAGGCTTGAGAACCTGAAGGTCTATGAAAGCGATGAAAAGCATAAGGGCAAAGCGAAGGATTTCTTTGAGAATGAGGATGAGATCCATGAAATAAATGTACCAGATGACGATTTTCTTACATTTAATAATGATGTAGAGAAGATTGTACTTCATGATGAAAGAGAAGAACAGATACCGGTATCGTTTGCGAAGAAAACGTCGGTTACAAAGAGCAGGAGAAAATCAGAACCTGCTCCTGTAGAAACGGCAGCCGGTGTTTCGTCGGCAGTTCCTATGGGTGATACACAGGAGATTCCTGTTCAGCAGACAAAAGATATCTTTGATGCTGAATTTGAGGATGAAGAAGATGTTCTTTCCGGTGCGATCAATGGAAATGAGCATCCGGAGGTTGTCAGTGTGATACCGGATGATTATGATCCGAATATGGATTCTGCATTTTCCAGTGTGACAGGAAAGGCAGAGAACTCTCAGACGGTGAAGAAGCCTGCACCGGCGGCAGACAAGCCCGGACAGAAGAACTATAAAGAGGGAGCAAAGTATAAATTTCCGGGATCCAATCTTCTGGCACAGCCACCGAAGAATCACAATGCGAACCGGGATGCACAGGTACGCTCTACAGCGATCAAGTTGAAGAATACATTGGAAAACTTTGGTGTTAATGTTACGATTACAAATTATAGCTGCGGGCCGGCGGTTACCCGGTTTGAAATGCAGCCGGAGCAGGGCGTGAAGGTCAGTAAGATCCTTGGTCTTGCAGATGATATCAAGTTAAATCTTGCAGCCGCGGATATTCGTATCGAAGCTCCGATCCCCGGCAAGGCAGCGATTGGAATCGAAGTACCAAACAAAGAAAATTCAATTGTTGCATTTCGTGAACTGGTGGAATCGGATAATTTCAAGAATTCCAAATCCAAGATCGCATTTGCAGTCGGTAAAGATATCAGTGGACAGGTTATCGTTACGGATATAGCCAAGATGCCGCATTTGCTGATCGCCGGCGCCACAGGCTCTGGTAAGTCGGTCTGTATCAATACGCTGATAATGAGTATCTTATATAAGGCAAAACCGGAAGAAGTAAAACTGATCATGATCGATCCGAAGATGGTAGAGCTTGCTTGTTATAATGGTATTCCACATCTGCTGATCCCGGTTGTAACCGATCCGAAGAAGGCATCCGGTGCACTGAACTGGGCGGTAGAGGAAATGACCAGAAGATATCAGATGTTTGCAGAATGTGGAGTCAGAAATATACAGGGATATAATGACAAAGTAGAACAGGCACTTGCTTCCGGATCAGTAGATGATGAGAAGTTAAAGAAAATGCCGACGATCGTTGTGATTGTGGACGAGCTTGCCGACCTGATGATGGTTGCTCACGGAGAAGTGGAAGACGCGATTGTCCGTTTGTCACAGCTTGCCAGAGCAGCAGGTATCCATCTGGTTATAGCAACTCAGCGTCCATCGGTAGATGTTATTACCGGTCTGATCAAGGCAAATGTTCCATCGAGAATTGCATTCGCTGTATCATCCGGTGTAGATTCCAGAACCATCTTAGATATGAATGGTGCAGAGAAGCTTCTCGGTAAGGGTGATATGTTATTTTATCCGACCGGTTATCCAAAACCGGTTCGTGTACAGGGAGCTTTTGTTTCTGATGAAGAAGTGTCAGCCGTTGTGGAGTATCTGAAGAAACAGAACGGTGTCGGAACGTATGATGATGATATATCTAAGTCTATTACACAGACCGGAGCGGCCGGTGCACCCGGTATGAGCGGTGGAAGTGATAAGGATGATTATTTTGTAGAAGCCGGACGCTTTATCATTGATAAAGAAAAGGCCTCAATCGGAATGCTGCAGCGTGCGTTTAAGATCGGCTTTAATCGTGCGGCACGTATCATGGATCAGCTTGCAGGTGCCGGGGTTGTAGGTCCGGAGGAGGGCACAAAGGCAAGAAAGATACTTATGACGCAGGAAGAATTTGACGAATATATAGATAATAATCTATAATACAGATTCAAATGATATTTATACAGGGAAAATGCCGGTGAAGGGATATAGCGTGCATAGGCAGATTTTACCTGCTATAGGATAAAATTACACTCAGGGAGGACATATTAAATGTTAAACGACATCGAAATTGCACAGCAGGCAGAGATGAAGAATATAAAGGAGGTTGCAGCAAAGCTTGACATCAAAGAAGATGATATCGAGATGTATGGCAAATATAAAGCAAAGTTGTCAGATGAGCTGATCGCTTCCGTACAGAAAAATGAGAATGGTAAGCTGATCTTAGTTACAGCGATCAATCCGACTCCTGCAGGAGAGGGCAAGACAACGATCACAGTCGGACTTGGTGAAGCTATGGGCAGACTGAACAAGAAAGCGGTTATCGCACTTCGTGAACCATCACTTGGTCCGTGCTTTGGTATCAAGGGCGGTGCTGCCGGCGGCGGATATGCACAGGTAGTACCGATGGAGGATCTGAATCTTCATTTTACTGGTGATTTCCATGCGATCACATCTGCAAACAATCTGCTTGCAGCAATGATGGATAACCATATTCATCAGGGAAATGCACTCGGCATTGACGTGAACCGTATCGTATTTAAAAGATGTATGGATATGAATGACCGTGCGCTGCGTCATACCGTGATCGGACTTGGAAAGCGTGTAGATGGTGTGCCAAGAGAAGATGGCTTCGTGATCACGGTTGCATCAGAGATCATGGCGATCCTTTGTCTGGCAGCGGATTTCAATGACCTGAAGGAAAGACTTGGCAGGATCATTGTTGCTTATAATTATCAGAACGAGCCTGTAACAGCAAAGGATCTGAAAGCGGTTGGTGCTATGGCTGCACTCTTAAAGGATGCAATCAAGCCGAATATGATCCAGACGTTGGAGCATACACCTGCACTTGTGCATGGTGGACCATTTGCAAATATCGCACATGGCTGTAACAGTGTAATCGCAACAAAGACAGCATTAAAGCTGGCAGACTATGTAATTACAGAGGCTGGATTCGGAGCAGATCTTGGTGCAGAGAAGTTTTTTGATATCAAGTGCCGTATGAACGGACTGAAGCCGGATGCAGTTGTTCTGGTTGCGACCGTAAAGGCATTGAAGTACAACGGCGGTTTACCGAAGACAGAGCTTGGTCAGGAGAATCTGGAAGCATTAAAGAAAGGTATCGTAAACCTTGAAAAGCACATCGAGAATCTTCAGAAGTATCAGGTTCCTGTTGTCGTTACTTTAAACCGTTTCATCACAGACACAGATGCGGAACTTGCGTTTGTGGAGAAATTCTGTAAAGACAGAAACTGTGATTTCGCTCTTGCAAATGTATGGGAAAAAGGCGGCGAAGGCGGTATCGAGCTTGCAAATGCAGTATTAAATACACTTGAGAACAAAAAGAGTGATTTTAAAGTATTATATAAAGATGAGCTGTCAATTAAAGAAAAGATCTCATGCATTGCAACAGAGATCTATGGTGCAGCAAATGTAACATACAGTCCGGAAGCAGATCGTGCGATCGCTAAGATTGAAGAGATGGGATTTGGAAACTTCCCTGTATGTATGGCAAAGAATCAGTATTCACTTTCGGATGATCCAAAGAAGCTTGGAAGACCGGAAGGATTTGATATTAATATCCGTGAAGTATATGTCAGTGCAGGTGCCGGCTTTGTGGTCGCAATCACAGGTACGATCATGACAATGCCTGGTCTGCCTAAGGTGCCGGCTGCTGAAAATATCAGTGTAAATGATGATGGTGTAATTTGCGGATTATTCTAAGGAGGAATAAATCAAATATGGCTCAACTGATTGATGGAAAAGCAATATCAAAACAGATAAAAGATGAATTAAAGGAACAGGTTGCAGAGCTTTCGGCAAAAGGTGTAAAGATCTGTCTGGCAGTTATCCAGGTAGGAAATGATCCGGCATCTTCCGTATATGTCGGCAATAAGAAAAAGGCATGTGCCTATATCGGCATTGATTCTTTGTCTTATGAGCTTCCGGAAGAGACAACGGAGGAAGAACTGTTAGAACTGATCGATAAATTGAATAAGGACGATGCTGTAAATGGAATTCTGGTACAGCTTCCGGTTCCAAAACATATCGATGAGGACAAGATCATTAAAGCAATCTCACCATTAAAGGATGTTGATGGCTTCCATCCGATGAGCGTTGGAGCATTAAGTATCGGTCAGCCTGGATTTGTATCCTGTACACCGGCTGGTGTGATCCAGCTCTTAAAGCGTTCCGGAATCGTGATCGCAGGAAAAGAATGTGTCGTGATCGGCAGAAGCAATATCGTAGGCAAACCGATGGCTATGCTGTTATTACGCGAGAATGGAACGGTTACGATCTGTCATTCAAAGACAAAGGATCTGAAAGAGGTATGTAAGCGTGCAGATATTCTTGTAGTTGCGATCGGCAGACCGAAGATGATCGATGCATCCTATATCAAAGAGGGCGCAACCGTGATCGATGTCGGAATACACAGAGATGAGAATAACAAATTATGCGGCGATGTTGATTTTGAATCAGCAAGCAAGGTTGCAGGAGCAATTACTCCTGTACCGGGTGGAGTTGGTCCTATGACGATCGCAATGCTTATGCATAACTGTGTAGATTCGATCAATATAAAATAACCTGAGGAAAGAACATATATGAAAGTATTGATGGTATCATTGGGCTGCGATAAGAACCTTGTGGACAGTGAGGTAATGCTCGGACTTCTGCATAAGGCAGGACATGAGATCACAAATGATGAACATGAGGCAGAGGCAGTTGTTATCAATACCTGTGCATTTATCAAAGATGCGCAGGAAGAAAGTATTAATACGATAATAGAATACGGAGAGCTGAAGAAGACAGGATCATTAAAGAAGCTGATCGTTACCGGCTGCCTGTCACAGCGATATAAAGATGATATCCTTGCAGAACTGCCGGAGATCGATACGATCGTCGGAGCTGCAAATTATGACGCGATCGTAGATGCGATCAGTTCCGATGAGGAACATTCCTTTGTTACGGATATTAATTATATGCCGGAGGCAGTTGGCGGACGTATCGTTACGACCGGCGCTTCTATGGCATATTTAAAGATCGCAGAAGGCTGTGGCAAGATGTGTACTTATTGTGCGATTCCATATATCAGAGGAAAATACAGAAGTATTCCGATGGAACAGCTTCTGGCATCTGCAAAAGAGCTTGCTGCACAGGGAGTAAAAGAACTGATCCTTGTTGCACAGGAAACAACACTCTATGGAGTGGATTTGTATGGTGAAAAGACACTTTCAAAATTATTACATGAACTCTGCAAGATCGAGGAAATCCAGTGGATACGTTTGATGTACTGCTATCCGGAGGAGATCACAGACGAGCTGATCGATACGATCGCGGAGGAAGAAAAAGTCTGTCATTATCTCGATATACCGATCCAGCATTCAGAAGATCCTGTATTGCGACGCATGGGAAGACGTACCTGTAAAAAGGATATTGTAGAATTGATCGCAAAGCTTCGGATCCGGATGCCTGATATTGCGATCCGTACAACGCTGATCGCAGGATTTCCCGGTGAAACAGAAGCGGATCATGAAGCGCTTATGGAGTTTGTGAATGAGTCGGAATTTGACCGCCTGGGTGTGTTTACATATTCACCGGAGGAAGGAACTCCGGCAGCATCATTTCCTGATCAGATTGAAAATGAGGTTGCAGAAAAATGGCGGGATGATATAATGGCATTGCAGCAGGAAGTATCATACGACAAGAATCAGGAGCTGCTTGGCAAGAGCCTTACAGTACTAATCGAAGGCTATGTTGCAGAAGACGATGTATATGTCGGAAGAACTTATCGGGATGCGCCCGATGTAGATGGTATGGTATTTGTTGATGCACCGTATGAGTTGATGTCCGGCACCTTTGTACAGGTTCGGATCACAGATGCAAATGAATATGATCTGACAGGGGAGATGATAGAATGAATTTACCAAACAAATTAACAATATTGAGAGTTATAATGATTCCATTTTTTGTTGTGTTTATGTATCTTGATTTTGCAGCAGCCAAATGGATTGCGCTTGGTATCTTTATCGCTGCAGCGATCACGGATACATTAGATGGACAGATCGCAAGAAGATGTAATCTGGTCACAACATTTGGAAAATTCATGGATCCGTTAGCAGACAAACTTCTGGTATGTTCTGCGATGATTGCATTAGTTGATCAGGGACGGATTCCTGCATGGATCGTTATTATCATCATTGCGAGAGAATTTATCATTAGCGGATTCCGGCTGATCGCAGCAGAAAAGGGTGTTGTTATTGCGGCTGGTATCTGGGGCAAATTAAAGACTGTTGTCCAGATGGTCATGGTTTGTTTTCTAATCGGTAATCTTGGAGGGAAAGTGATATTTGTGATTGAACAGGTGCTGATTTATGCTGCACTTGTATTAACGATCATTTCACTGATTGATTATCTGATATCAAACAAAAATGTCCTGAAGGATTAATATAAAATTAAAGGCTGTATAGTTATGAACAACTAACTACAAAACAGACAATTATGGGGAAAATGGGGTATTTTCTGACAATTACTTCCACTTTCCCCTTTTGTTTTTTAAGTAAAAATAGTAGGGATGTTCGATTGTTAAAAAGTGCTGAAAAAACTGTGTCGTAATGATAATTTTACTTGAAATAAATTCGTAAAGGCTTTACAATAAAATCGGCATAAATTTGGAATTACTTTTATGTAACTCCTAAAAATAAATTTAATGGAGGGCTAGAAATGAGCAACAAACTCACCCTGTCAGCAAGCGATAGAATTAATGCATTGCTTGATGACGCAAGTTTTGTTGAAATCGGTGCTTATGTGAAAGCAAGAAATACTGATTTTAACATTCAGGATAAGGATACTCCAAAAGATGGTGTTATCACCGGATATGGTGTTATCAATGGCAATTTAGTGTATGTATACAGCCAGGACGCTAAAGTTTTAGGCGGTTCCGTTGGTGAGATGCATGCCAAGAAGATTGCAAAAATTTATGACATGGCTATGAAGATGGGCGCACCTGTCATCGGAATGATCGACTGTGCAGGACTCAGACTGCAGGAAGCTACAGATGCACTGAATGCATTTGGCGAAGTATATGGCAAGCAGGTTATGGCTTCAGGTGTTATTCCTCAGATCACAGCTGTTTTTGGTGCATGTGGCGGCGGTGCTTCCCTTGTTCCATCATTATCTGATTTCACTTTCATGACAAAGGAAGGTGCAAAGTTATTTGTAAATTCTCCAAATGCCTTAGCAGAGAACAATATTACAAAGCTGGATACTTCCGCTGCTGAATATGTAAGCGAGAATACAGCAAATGTTGATGGTGTATTTGAAACAGAAGAAGAATTACTTGGTATGATCCGTGCACTGGTTGAAGTTCTTCCAAGCTGCAATTTGGACGACAAGGAAGCTTCTGCAAATGACAATCCAAACAGAATTATCCCAAATCTTGATTCATACAAGAATGATCCAAGAGCAGTGATTCAGAATATCGCTGATGATTCTCTTGTACTTGAGATGAAGAAGGAATATGCAGGAGATGTTGTTACAGCCCTGATCCGTATGGATGGTATCACAGTTGGCTGTGTTGGTAATCAGGAAGATACGATCACAACAGCAGGTGCATATAAGGCAGAAGAATTTGTAGATTTCTGTGATGCATTTAACATTCCTGTTCTTACACTTGTAAATGTAACAGGCTTTGCTGCAACAGTTGAAGAAGAGAAGACAATCTCAAAGGCTCTTGCAAAGCTTACAAATGCATATGCAGATGCAACCGTTCCAAAGGTTACAGTTGTTATGGACAAGGCTTATGGAACAGCATATACAGTTATGAACTCCAAGGCAATCGGAGCAGATATGGTATACGCATGGCCGGATGCAGTGATCGGTACTATGGATCCTGAGATGGCAGTTAAGATTATGTATGAAGATGAGCTTGCAGCAGCAGATGACAAGCTTGCATTCATCAAGGAAAAGAAAGCAGAATATGTTGCAGCTCTTTCAGGAGCAGCTTCAGCAGCATCCAGAGGATATATTGATGATATCATCGAGCCTGATGCTACAAGAAAGAGAGTGATCGCAGCGATCCAGATGCTCCTTTCAAAGGAAGAGATGAGACCTTATAAGAAGCACAGTACTATATAAAAGGAGGGACAACTAAATGAAGAAAAAATTATTATTAATAGTTTCTATGTTAGCTGTTACTTTTATGTTTGCCGGATGTAGTGCTTCTGATGATAACGGAGTAAAATTTGCTTATAACGATCAGGAGATCGCTCAGGTAGCAAAAGATGCCTGTGAGACATATCAGAAATATGCAAGCGCAGATGAGACCTACAACTATGTTGTAGAAGCAGGCTCTGATGCAGGAATTTCTGAGAATGAGATTGAAGCAGTTAAGTCTTTCCGTAATATCGGAGATGAGTGCGGTGAGTTTAAAGATTTCACAGGTGAATACAAGATTGCAGAAACAGAAGGAAATGTAATCGTTACTCTTTATGCTGACTGTACAGAAAAAGAAGCGTTGATCAAGGTAACATTTGTAGACAACAGTGCAACATATAACTTACAGAGATATCAGTTAATGAATCAGTATGGTTACAGTGAAGAGCAGGCTGATGAAGCCCTTTCTTCACAGGGTATGTACCCATATAAGTCAACTGATGTTGAGATTGCAGCAAACATGACATTTGAAGATAAGATGAAGGCAGCCGGAACCAACACCCTGATCGGTATGGCAACTGTATTCTGTGTTCTTATCTTTATATCATTTATCATCTATCTGTTAAAATTTGTTCCTGGCTTCTTTGATAAAGAAGCAAAAGCAGTCAAGAAGGCAGCTAAAAAAGCAGCAGAAGCAGCTAAGACAGAGCCTGTTGCTGAGACAAAGGCAGAAGATGCAGGATCTGCACCGGCAGGACAGATTGTTGACATCGTTAAGACAGAAACAGGTGAAAGCGTAATGAATGATTCTGAACTGGTTGCAGTTATCACAGCCGCAGTTGCTACTGCATCAGCAGGACAGAATGCATATACAACGTATCCAAGCAAAGATAAGCTTGTGACACGTCCGATCAGACGTATTAAGAGATAATAATAGGAGGATATATCGATGAAGAATTATAGAATTACAGTAAATGGTACATCATATGATGTTTCAGTTGAAGAATTAGCAGGTGGCGTTGCCCCTGTAGCAGCACCAGTTGCAGCAGCTCCTGTAGCTGCACCGGCACCAGCGGCAGCACCGGCACCAGCACCGGCAGCTAAGTCAGCAGGCGCAGGTGCCATTAAGGTTGCTTCTCCGATGCCTGGCAAGATCCTTGATGTTAAGGCAAATGTTGGTGATGCAGTTAAGAAGGGACAGGTTATTCTGATCCTTGAAGCTATGAAGATGGAAAACGAAGTTGTTGCTCCGGAAGATGGTACAGTAGCAAGCATCGACGTTGCATCAGGTGCAACTGTTGAAGCAGGAGATACATTAGCAACTCTGAACTAATGCTGTACTTGTATAAATCTGATAGGAGGAACGACTAAATGAGTAGTATAGTTGACGTATTGTCAAATTTAGCAAATCAGACAGGTTTTGCAAGTCTTGACTGGAAAAATTACGTTATGATCCTTGTAGCGTTCGTTTTCATGTTCCTTGCAATTAAGTTTGGTTTTGAGCCACTTCTTCTGGTACCAATCTCATTTGGTATGTTACTTGTTAACATGTTTCCAGATATAATGGCAGAAGGCGGATTATTACATTACTTCTACATGTTGGATGAATGGAGTATTCTTCCTTCACTGATCTTCATGGGTGTAGGTGCCATGACAGATTTTGGCCCGTTAATCGCAAACCCTGCAAGCTTTCTTCTTGGAGCTGCAGCACAGTTCGGTATCTACGGCGCATATTTCCTTGCTTTCCTGATGGGATTCAATGGTAAGGAAGCAGCAGCTATTTCTATTATCGGTGGTGCAGATGGTCCTACATCTATCTTCCTTGCCGGTAAACTTGGAATGGGTGGTACATTACTTGGACCAATCGCAGTAGCAGCATATTCTTATATGTCACTGGTTCCGATCATCCAGCCACCTATTATGAAAGCACTTACAACAAAGAAAGAGCGTCTGGTCAGAATGCCACAGCTTCGTCCTGTAACCAAGCTGGAAAAGATTCTTTTCCCAATTATCGTTACAGTCGTAGTTGTTCTGATCCTTCCTACAACAGCACCACTGGTTGGTATGCTGATGTTAGGTAACCTGTTCCGTGAGTGTGGTGTTGTAAAACAGCTTACAGAGACAGCATCCAATGCTATGATGTATATCGTAGTTATCTTACTTGGTACATCTGTTGGTGCAAGTACAAGTGCAGAAGCTTTCTTAAAGATCAGTACTTTAAAGATCGTATTACTTGGTCTGATTGCATTTGCATTCGGTACAGCAGCCGGTGTATTATTTGGTAAGTTAATGTGTCTGGTAACAAAGGGTAAGGTTAATCCGCTGATCGGTTCAGCCGGTGTATCTGCCGTACCTATGGCAGCCAGAGTTTCTCAGAAGGTAGGTTCCCAGTATGATCCTACGAACTTCCTTCTGATGAATGCAATGGGACCAAATGTTGCAGGTGTTATCGGTACAGCAGTTGCAGCAGGAACATTCCTTGCAATCTTTAATGTACAGTAATGATCATAATCATATGAGAATATATTCAGGAGGTTCGAAATGGCAGAAAAGAAACCGGTTAAGATTACCGAAACTGTATTACGTGATGCGCATCAGTCACTGATCGCTACCCGTATGACAACAGAACAGATGCTTCCAATCATCGATAAGATGGATAAGGTTGGATATCATTCTGTTGAGTGCTGGGGTGGTGCTACATTCGATGCATGTCTCAGATTCCTTAAGGAAGATCCATGGGAGAGACTTAGAAAATTAAGAGATGGTTTTAAGAATACAAAGCTTCAGATGTTATTCAGAGGCCAGAACATTCTTGGTTACCGTCATTATGCAGATGATGTGGTTGAGTATTTTGTTCAGAAGTCAATTGCAAATGGTATTGATATTATCAGAATTTTCGACTGCTTAAATGATATCAGAAACCTTGAAACTGCTGTTAAGGCATGTAACAAGGAAAAAGGTCATGCACAGGTTGCACTTTCCTATACATTAGGTGATGCTTATACACTTGATTACTGGAAAGATATGGCTAAGAGAATTGAGGATATGGGTGCAGATTCTATCTGTATCAAGGATATGGCAGGTTTACTTGTTCCTGCTAAGGCTACAGAACTTGTACAGGCGTTAAAGGATGGTTCTTCACTTCCTATCCAGATGCATACACATTATACATCAGGTGTTGCTTCAATGACATATATGAAAGCTGTTGAAGCAGGTGCAGATATCATCGATACAGCTATGTCACCATTTTCAATGGGAACATCACAGCCGGCTACAGAAGTTATGGTAGAGGCGTTTAAGGGTACAGAGTACGATACAGGTCTTGACCAGAACCTTCTTGCAGAGATAGCTGCTTACTTCCAGCCAATGAGAGAAGAAGCATTAAAGTCAGGTCTTATGAATACTAAGGTTCTTGGTGTTAATATTAAGACATTATTATATCAGGTACCTGGTGGTATGCTTTCTAATCTTGTATCACAGCTTAAGGAAGCGGGTGCAGAAGATAAGTATCAGGCAGTTCTTGAGGAAATTCCTAAGGTTCGTAAGGACTTTGGTGAACCACCTCTTGTTACACCATCATCACAGATTGTTGGTACACAGGCTGTTCTTAATGTATTACAGGGCGAGCGTTATAAGATGATTACTAAGGAATCTAAGAAGGTTCTTATGGGTGAATTCGGACAGACAATTAAGCCATTCAACCCAGAAGTACAGAAGAAGGCTATAGGTGATGCTACACCTATTACCTGTCGTCCAGCAGATCTTATCGAGCCACAGCTTGAGAAGTTCAAGAATGATCCAGTCGTACAGCAGTACAAGCAGCAGGATGAGGATGTGCTTTCATATGCATTATTCCCAGCAGTTGCTACTGAGTTCTTCAAGTACAGAGAAGCACAGCAGAAGAAAGTTGATCCTGCTAAGGCTGACACAGAGAATAAGGCATATCCTGTTTAATAGCTAGTGGTATGATTTGTTTTTTTCCATAGAACCCGCAACAACTGGTGGTTTTAAGTGAAAAAATGGGCGTGGGACGTTAGTCCCACGCCCATTTTTGTCATTTTATGACAGATTGGGATATATGACAACTGCAATTAGAAGAATAAATAAAGTAATATATCAGCATAAAAATATAAGAAACAGGAGGAATAACTTATGGTAAAAAACAAAAAATGTCATAGTAAAAAAATGACAGCATTAGTTGGAGCTGTTGTGCTCGCTGTATCGGCAGCAGTTTCATTTGCAGCACCACAAGTAAAAGCTGCCAACGGACCATATGATACTGGCGATTGGGCTTATGCTTATATTAATGTAAGAAATGGAGAGGAAAGTACGCTGCTGTTCTCATCAAAAGGCACTAATTCCATAGATGGAATGTCTTATGACAGAGAAACCAACACACTTACATTAAATAATTATAAAAACAAGACTGCTGGAATAGCTACTAATATGATGGGTGATGATTTCAAGATTAACCTTATTGGTGATAATGAAATCGGAGGTATTGGTTCATATGGTGATGCCTGGGGCGGTTCCATCAATATATGTGGCAATGGTTCCCTGGTTATTAATGCAGACAGAACAGGTGATTATGGTGTAGCTTTCTTCGCTGAGGGAACTAATTCAGTACTTTCAGTTGCAGACACATGTAATGTCACTATATATTCAGGTTCAAAGGCAGTAGTGTATACAAGCGATAATCAAACGGACAAACCAATCAAAGATAATGGAACATTAAAGGAAAATGTAACATATAATGTTTCACATCCACTGCAAATATCACAATTATATGCCAGGTATTATGAGTACGACCCTTATACAACTGATACAGTATATAAGAACAAGGCAGATAATACTTCATTATATTATATTAAGGAACTGACATATGTTGAATCTGGGAAAGTAACTTATACAATGTACAAGCTTACCACAAAGAAAGCTCTGGGTGACGTATATTATGCTGATAAGATAGGCGAATATGATAATATCCCTGCTGGATATACTGAAATCACATTAGACAAGCCTATTTCATATTATGAGTCAGACAGTGGAAGCGGCGGAACAAGTCAGGTTATAATCAATACAGCAACAAAGGAAAGATATGTATCTGCATATGCATATGAAAATCATTTTATAAAATATGCAAGCTTCTTGAAAAGCTTGGTGTAGATGAACGAAGCAATGATGAAATATGGCTTGTTGATTATAGCAATCCTGTGGCAACATATAATCCTGTATGGGGAAGTGATAATCTTCCAGACGGATACAAGTATGACGGTACAGAGATAGAAGGTCTTTATAATGTTGAATGTGTAGCAGATAAGCTTACATTTACAGCTAAATCATCTAGTGATAATACGACAGATAATTCAAAAGGAGACACAACCAATAATCCATCTGACAACACAACAGATACACCAGCAGATGAGAAGCCATCGACACCAGAGTCAAGCACCACTAATACAGTAGTAGATGTATCCGACGGCAACACAACAATCAAGGTTGATGAAATCAGAAAGATTATAGAAGATAACAAAACAAATGATGTTGTTATCAAGTCTAACAATAATGTTACATTTACATTTGCAAAAGGAACAATGTCAGAAGTATCACAGGTTGCAATATATGACTTCTCAACAGCAATTACTTCTGATATAAAAGAAGCAGGAGATATGCCGGCAGATGTAACAGAGGATATATTCGTATCTAAGATTGTATACAATTATTCCGGCGTGCTTCCAGCAACGGCAAGTATTAAGTTAAATGTTGGAAAAGCATATGCAGGCCAGACACTTTATTACAGCCAGCTCTTAGATGATGGAACAATAATTAGTATGATGTCAGCTGTAGTTGATAATGATGGTTATATGACAGTAGAACAGGATCACTGCTCAACATATCTTATTACAAAACAGCAGATTACAAGCAGTTCATCAGATATAAGTTTACCAGGCACATCAGTAGAAAATGTAACAGAAGCCGCAGGTAATACAGTTGAAACACCACAGACAGGAGATATGACACATATATACTGGGCAGGATATTTATTAGTATTATCATTAATGGGCATTGGATTTACAATTTTAATGGCTGGTAAGCTAAAGAAAGAACAGTAATAATATTTATTGATAAAAAACTGCCTGAATGAGAGTTGACATATGTATTTTTAAAAAGTAATATTAAAGCAGTGTTTGTTCACACTAATTATATGTGAAATACAGTAAATATGTATAAAATGGAGGCAGAATATGAGAATAGGTATTATTGGATACGGAAATCTTGGAAGAGGCGTTGAGTGTGCTATCAGGCAAAATCCAGATATGGAGCTTGTAGCAGTATTTACAAGACGTGCACCAGAAAGCGTATCTATATTGACAGAGGGTGCTTTAGTATGCTCAGTAGATGAGGTAGAGCAGTGGAAGGATAAGATAGACGTAATGATTCTTTGCGGTGGAAGTGCTACAGATTTACCAGTACAGACACCAAAGTTTGCAGAGATGTTTAACGTAGTTGACAGCTTTGATACACACGCAAGAATTCCAGAACATTTTGAAAATGTTGATTCTGCAGCTAAGAAGAGCGGACACGTTGGAATTATATCGGTAGGCTGGGATCCAGGTATGTTCTCTTTAAACCGTATGTATGCCAATGCTATTTTACCAGAAGGCAAAGATTATACATTCTGGGGTAAGGGCGTAAGTCAGGGACATTCAGACGCTATCAGAAGAGTTGAGGGCGTCAAGGATGGCAAGCAGTATACAATTCCAGTTGAGGCAGCCTTAGAAGCTGTAAGAAATGGCGAGAATCCAGAGCTTACAACAAGACAGAAGCATACAAGAGAATGTTTTGTAGTATTAGAGGAAGGTGCTGATGCTGCAAAGGTAGAAGAAACAATCAAGAATATGCCTAACTATTTCGCTGATTACGATACAACAGTACATTTTATCAGTGAAGAAGAATTAAAGAAAAACCACAGTGGAATTCCTCACGGAGGATTTGTTATCCGTACAGGAAAGACAGGCTGGAACAAAGAGAACAATCACGTTATAGAATACAGCTTAAAGCTTGATTCTAACCCAGAATTCACATCTTGCGTTATCGTAGCATATGCAAGAGCAGCTTATCGTCTTTATAAGGAAGGTCAGAGCGGTTGTAAGACAGTATTTGATATTGCACCTGCATATCTTAGTGCTAAGGATGGAGCAGAATTACGCAAGAGCCTTCTTTAATTAATATGGTGTTATTAATATTATATTGCAGGAATTGATAATGTAATTATTGTAAGAATTAATTACATAAATATTATGAACTAAAATAAGATTGACCTTTGGAGGTATATTATGGCTTCTAAAGGTCAATTTTATTATTTTAAGTCAACTATATACTTTGCACTAATAATAGTGTAATATAAATATGTATGCGTTATTTATAATAATGTCACAATATACGTTACTAATAAACACAGAAAGGTATTTGAATAGATGATTAAGCTTGAAAGATTTGAAGTTATGAATTTTGAAAATGCTATGAGAGGAGCGAGAAATCCGCTTAATAGCTGGGCTAGAATGGATAGTAAGACAGAAAATGGAGTATTCACATTTGGACCTAATGATTTAGATTTAGCGAAAAGGCTCTGCAAGGCTGGTTCAGACCATAGAAAGTTTATAAGACAGATATTTGTAACAGTAGATATAACAGCACCAATCTACTGGTGGAAGGAATACGATACATATAAGGTTGGTACAGTTGCTAATTCAACAAGTACAATGCATAAAATCCACAGCAAGTCATTTGAAATGGAAGATTTCAGCGTTGACCATTGTACTTCTGAGGCGTTAGATATGATGCAGAAGAATATAGATTTTCTTGAAACAATACGCCAGAAGTTCATAGAAACTAAGGATAAAGACCTTTGGTATAGTATGATTCAGTTGCTTCCAGAAAGCTATAATCAGATGCGTACCTGCACATTTAATTATGAAAATCTTGCAGGAATGTATTATTCAAGAAGAAACCATAAGCTTGCAGAATGGCATACATTCTGTGACTGGGCACTTGAGTTACCATATTTCAAAGAACTTTTGGTTCAGGAATAAAGAGGATAGAGAGGTTTCCTATGAGTAAAGTTATAGTTATTGGAGGCGGGGCGGCAGGTATGATGGCTTCTATTATAGCCGCCAGAAATGGACACACAGTAACTCTTATAGAAAAGAATGATAAGCTTGGAAAGAAGCTTTTTATAACAGGAAAAGGCCGCTGTAATTTTACTAATGCTGGTGATGAGGACGACATTAAAAATAGTGTTGTAACCAACCCTAAATTTATGTACAGTTCATTTAAAGGCTTTTCTAATTATGATGTAATGGGATTCTTTGATGAACTTGGACTTAAGTTTAAAATAGAACGAGGTAACCGCTGTTTTCCAGAGTCAGACCATTCATCAGATGTAATCGGCACATTGGCAAGAGAATTAAGAAAATGCAAAGTGGATATTATGCTTAGCACAGAGGTTGTTGATGTTACAGCCAGGGAATTATCAGAGAATGTAGTATCAGAAAATGCAGTGTCAGGGAAAATAGTATCTTGCAATGCAGTATCAGAGAATATAGCAAATGATAGTGTAAAACTTGAAAAAAAGTATAAATCCAAGAAAAAAGAACCTAAATCTAAGAAAAAAGAGCCAGAATATATATCGCAGTTTGTAAGTGTTGAAGTTAAGGAGTTATCTACTGGCAGAAAGCAGGTTATAAAAGCTGATTCCTGCATTATAGCAACAGGTGGTAATTCTTATTCAAGCACTGGTTCAACAGGCGATGGCTATAGATTTGCAAAGGCACTTTCACATAATGTTACACCTATTATACCGGCATTAGTTCCTCTCACAGTAAGAGAAGAATGGGCTTCAGAGCTTATGGGACTGAGCCTTAAGAATATAGCAATAAGCATATATGACAGTATGGGTGACAGCCGTAAAGAGCTGTATAGTGACTTTGGTGAAATGCTATTTACGCATTTTGGTGTGAGCGGGCCAGTTATTCTTAGTGCGAGCAGTTATACAACAGCAATATTAAGAAAAAGACCGCTTAAGCTTGTGATAGATTTAAAGCCAGCTTTATCAGAGGAACAGCTTGATGAGAGAGTTCTTAGGGATTTCTCAGAGGAAAAGAATAAAACCTTCCGTAATTCACTTGATAAGCTGCTTCCTAAGAAACTTATCCCTGTTATAGTAAGGCTCAGTGATATCAATAAAGATAAACAGGTTAATGAGATAACAAGGGAAGAAAGATTAAGGCTTGTACATCTGTTAAAGCATTTTGAAATGACAATAACCGGTACAAGAGGCTTTAATGAAGCTATAATTACACAGGGCGGTGTTGATGTTAAAGAAATCAATCCGACAACTATGGAGTCAAAGTTAGTTAAAAATGTGTATTTTGCAGGAGAGGTGCTGGATCTGGATGCAGTGACAGGAGGCTTTAATCTGCAGATTGCATGGTCAACAGGGAATCTGGCCGGGATCAGTGCAGCGGGATGAGGAGAAGAGTGAAAATGAGAAAATGGACTATGAGAATCAGCGCAGTGCTGATGGCAGCGATGATGCTTTCGGGATGTGGAAAGCAGCCGGCTGCAGACGCAACAGATGAGACAGCAGTACAGACAGAAGAAGTGTCTGGTGATGAGGAAATACCAAGTGATATTCCGAACTCTTTTGTAGAGGAACAGGCAGGAAAGACAGAGTTTGATTCCTATGATGAACTAATCAGTAATATGACAGCAGGACAGGCATATGCTTATGTAACACTGACAGGATACGAGGGAGACGTTCTTCTGATCACAGATCAGACATATGATGATAATGGAAGCACAGCGGCCATGATGGCATATGTTTATCTGAAGGAGAATGGAAAGGTGAGATTTGCTACTGTCGTTGGCGGCAGTGACACGGCTTATCCGGTCAGATATGCAGACCATGTGTTATATACAGCAGGAAATCATGAATTCTGCAGCTACTTTGTATCTGAAGAAACCCAGGGTGTTATGGTGAAGGACTCTGTTATGGAATCCTTTGATGAAAATGGCACAGCAACCTACATCGGATTTTTAAGAGAGAAAAACACCTTTGATAATGATGAAGAGATCGATACCGATTCAGATCAGATATTTAAGGAAAAAACGGCGGAATATGGTGCCGCTGCAGTAGTTGACTTTACGGTAGTGGAATAACAATAAAAGGGGGCAACGGTATTGCTATGAAAAAGGTTGTTATTTTCGGGGGAGGTACAGGGCTGTCCTGCATCCTGTCCGGCTTAAAGCTTTTCCCAATCGATGTGACGACAGTGATCGCTGTCAGTGATAATGGGAGCAGTACGGGGAAGCTGAAGGAAGAACTGAATATACCGGCAGTAGGTGATGTGGGAAAGGTTCTTCTTTCCATGGCAAATGTAGATGAGGATTTTATAGATCTCCTGAGCTATCGTTTTCAGAAAGGATCCTTAAATACACATCCTGTCAGAAACATCGTACTGGCAGCATTGATTGATCTTAAGGGGAATCTGACAGAGGCAACCAAATATATGTGTAAGCTCCTTGATATCAAAGGAACGGTACTTCCTCTGACAGGAGAGAAGATAGATCTTGTAGGAGAGAGCACGGGAAAGGAATACTTTGGAGAAGAGGCTGTCAGCCGGAATATCCGGAATATCAGCCGTCTGACCTATGATCACGATATTAAGATTGAGCAGGAGATTCAGGAGAAGATCGGAGAGGCAGATCTGATCATTTTCAGTGCCGGAAGCCTGTACACCAGTATCATTCCCCATCTGCTTGCACCGGAAGTCAGAAATGCACTTGAAGAAACAAGGGCTCCGCTTTTATACATATCCAATCTGGTAACCCAGCCGGGAGAAACAGATATCCAGTCTGTCAGCCAGCATGTGGAGGTGCTGAATGAATACCTTGGTTCCAGAAAGATCGATCTTGTAGTTGCCAACAATGGGACCGTGGATGAAGAGGTCAGGGAACGATATTTAAGCTCCGAGAACAAAAGGATTGTCCAGGTTGATCATGATACATTGGCAAAAATGGGTGTCCAGGTCATAGAAGATGATATTTTCTGCATTGAGAATGAAAAAATCAGGCACAATGCATTGAAAACAGCTTTTCTGATTTTTTCCTATCTGATGGAAGGTTAAAAGAGAAAAGCAGGGGATAAGGAAGCTATAGAAAATGGGAAAATTTAAAAAAATTCTGTTTCAGGATGTGGAAAATCCAAATGAAAGTGCAGATGGTCCGATCACACTTCGGATCAGTGCACTGGTCATGATGATCTATCTGCTGATCATATCTGTTACATTAGTAATGGTACATCATGTCTGGTGGATGGCCAGTAACCTGCTTTTTGTTGCAATATATGGTTATCTGCTGTATTTAACCTATGAGAATCATACAAGGACAGCACTGATTCTTTATAATATCGTTATGCTGGGAGCAGTCTGCTTTAATGTGATGCTGATCGGATGGGACAGTGGATTTCAGCATTTTCTTTTTACACTGGTACTGCTGGATCTGCTTTTTACTTATTTAAGCAAGTGGAGCCAGGGTGTGGTAGTGATGGGATTGTGTGCGGCAAGGCTCGGTCTGTATTTTTTCTGCCGTGAACACGGAAAAATAGTTCAGATTGAGGGAGCCTGCGATATTTTTCTGCAGGTGCTTACAACAGTGGTAGTATTTGTTCTGCTTTATTTAAGTGGACTGATGCTTTCCAAGGACTCCCAGGCAGTTGAGAGAAAACTGATGAAATATAACAATGAGCTCCAGCAGGCAGCCAATACAGACACGCTGACGAAGCTGTGGAACCGGCATTATCTGATGCATTATATGGGAGAAAAGGTGGAGCATCCGGATGATTTTCTGTCCATTGCCATCGGAGATATTGATTTTTTTAAAAAGGTCAATGATACCTACGGACATGAATGTGGAGATGAAGTACTGCGTACACTGGCGAATATCTTCAAAAAGGAGATGGAAGGACATGGTGTGGCAGCAAGATGGGGAGGAGAGGAATTTATCTTCCTGTTTGAGGGGGCAAACGGGGATGAAGCAAAGATTCTGCTTGCACATCTCCAAAATGCGGTACGCAAGGCTACAATCACCTATGGAGAGGTGCAGCTTAGGGTAACCATGACCTTCGGACTTGTGGAGTACGATACCAAGCTTCGCCTGGATGAAAATATCAGCATAGCAGATGAGCGCTTATATATTGGAAAAGAAAATGGCCGGGACCGGATCATTTATTAACACAGAAAATCCTGGGGATAAGAATGAAAATTAAACTTGAATTCGGCAAGTACCGAATTATGGCATAGTTGCTCAACCGGATTTGATTTCATCAATAGAGGTTTCAGCGGTACAACGCTTGTTATAGTCATTGAAAATCTCTGCTGTTGCTGTCTTTTGTGTTATATTCATTACAGAATCCTCCTTTAAATCTACTGCTAAGAGCATAGTTGATGAAGCAAAGAAAAAGGGAAGAACTGCATTATACAGGGTGTCTGAGTTCTTAGGAATTAAGAAAAGAATTCTTGATATCCGAGAGAATGTAAGAGGTGCAATCAAGACCACGGATAAGCATTTATTATAAAGGTATTCCTGTATCTGAAGTAGAACTGGCTTGTAAAGAAATCATCGATCATCTCCATACAGATAATCTGACCTGGGGTGCGAGGCAAATGTCTGCACAATTAAAGTCCAAAGGTTATCATGTAGGACGCCGGAAAACAAGGTGTTTCATGAACGAAATGGATATTTACCCTATCTATCCAAAGATGAAACTCTCCAAGCGTATACAGCAAGCCAAGGTATGTCCATATCTGCTTCGTAATGCCATCATAGACAAACCAAACCAGGCATGGTCTATAGACATTACATATATTCCGATCAGACGTGGCTTTTTATATCTGACAGCCATTATTGATTGGCACAGCCGCTGTATCGTGGGCTGGAAGGTAGACGATACTCTTGACACCAGAATGATCATAAATGCTTTGAAAAGGGCATTCATGGTAGCCAAACCGCAGATACTGAATTCTGATCAGGGATGCCAGTTTACAAGTCAGCAGTACATTGATTTTGTAAAGGAAAACGGCATTCGTCAGAGCATGGATGGCAAAAGTCGCTGGGCAGACAACATCATGATTGAGCGCTGGTTTCGCAGCTTCAAGTACGAAGAAGCCTATCTGACGCAATACAATAACATTAAAGAAGCCAGAGCCGCCATCGGACAGTATATCCACACTTACAACTTTGAGCGGCATCATTCTGCACTTGACTATCAGACACCGGCTGAATGCTACTATCCGGCAATGCTGTTGCCATATGTAGCTTAGCATAAATGGAACAGGGGGAGAGTTCCTCTACTTTCCCAGTGTTTCCTGTAACTGATCAACCATATCAGTTCATTATAAAAACCTCAGATTTTGTCTTGACAATTGAGCCACTATAGATATATCATTAAAGAAAAAACTTATATGGGATTGAATAAAAATAAAGGTTACGAATATGATGCAGACAGGCTGTATTCCTCTCAAAAGAATAAGGAAAAGCAACTCCAGTTGGAAAAGGAAAGCCGACATGGATGAAAAGCCAATGAAAGCTATAAATATCGTAGATAAGAAGACTACAAAGATCAAAGCTCCTGATGTGGAGATTAAAATTGATGTAGAGCATAGTTCCAGTATTGAGAAGAGGAAAATTGACGGTGTGACTTATTTGCTGGTTCCGTTGTCTGCTACTTCAGATATTGAGATAGATGGTATAAGATTAAGATAATTTTGGAGCACTTTATGAAGAAGAAAAATATTTTTGCAAAAAAAATAATCGTAGCTATTTTGATAATGCAGATGATAGTTATGACCTGTTTATCAGTGATGGTAATAATGGAAATCACTAAAAATAGCAAAAATACTGCAATCAACAATCTGCAGACAATCGTACAGGAGAGAAGCCAGATTGTGGATAATTATGTACAGGAATCCGAGGTGATTCTGTCAGCATACAGTAAGGCAGGAGAAATTTTGAATGTCCTCAAAAATCCGGAAAATAAATCAGCACTTGATGCGGCACAGAAATATACTGAATCCTTCTCTAAGGATATAAATAATCTGGAGGGATTGTATGTAAGTGAATGGAATACCCATGTACTTGCCCATACCAATGCCAAGGTGGTTGGTATTACTACAAGAGAAGGAGATTCGTTAAAAGCATTACAGGATAAACTGATTGCTACGGATGGGGTATATAATACAGGAATCAT
>OGHJ01001206.1_pt1 | contig 29613 bp, 21 predicted proteins | sample 1571351 | NCBI WGS metagenome assembly OGHJ01 (sample SAMEA2582037, study PRJEB24529) | metagenome | biome: Human gut stool | place: China | collected 2011 | reverse complement strand
AAAATTACAGCTGAACCTACTGGCGACGGTACACTTAGTTATCAATGGTACAAAGTAGGGGATAACGGTGATGAAAAACTTACAGGATCTTGGGCGACGAAAAATAAATATGCGGCACCCAGAAATGTCATAGGAATAAGTAAATATTATTGCATAGTAACAAATACAGTTGGAGGAAATTCATATTCACTTAAAAGTGATGTGGCAACTGTAACGATATATAAACCATATATCAAATCATTGACAGTTTTGGCGGGAGAGCAAACCATAACATCTTATAGCGGAACGCATTCCGGTGGAACTTTTAACCTCAATATCAGTGACAGAAATGATTATAAACTGAACTTGCAAGCAAAAAGCTCAGAAACAGATAATTATTCCATGACAGTAAGCTATAATGGAGAGGTTGGTGAAAAGCAACCATATAATTCCACATTATCACTTGATACCACAAAGATTCCATATGGACGTACTGGGAATCTTAAAGTAGAAGTGGGCGAGTATGATACGGCAGAGAACAAATATAGCGCAAGTGAGACTTATATTTTCAATTTTACGAAAATTCCGGGATTACAGACTCTTACGGTTTCTGCGAATGATCAGGAGCTGACGCTAGATACAAATCTTTGCGATGCCAAGAATATAGCAAAGACCCAAACTAAAACCACACAGGCTGTAGACAATAGTATTAAAATAAATGCAACTCCGCTTCAAAACGAAACGGAAGTATATATTGGAGACGGTAATGAAAACAAAACAACATTAACCATTGACCCTAACCAATATCCGGTTACATATGAAGAAGAACAGCCGTATGCAGATATTCCGATTAAACTTGTTGCGAAGAAAAGTGGAGATGAACAGGCAGCAGAACAGAACTATACCGTCAAGGTGAAGCTGTTAAATCCATATATTCAAATTAACGAACAGCCTTCTGATGTCATTTGTTATAACAAGGATACTGCGGAACTTCAAATTAAAGCAACGACATCAAGCGTAGATTCACTCTCTTACCAGTGGTATAAGGTTGGAAAGGGCAATGATGAATCCTTGTCTACAGCAAATACTGCAAGCTATACACCGGGAACAGATACAGTTGGTACAGCATCCTATTACTGCGTAGTTACAAGCACAAAAGATGGAAAAACCTATTCGGCAAAATCTGAAGCAGCGACTGTAACCGTTAAGGACAGCAATGACTTAACTCCGGTTATCGTTTCACAGCCTAAGTCAACAATTGAATGTAATCAGGAGGATAAGCTGACACTTTCAGTTAAGGCATTAGAGCCGAGGCAAGGAACACTAAGCTATCAATGGTATCGGAATGAAACTGTAATAGAAGGTGAAGAGTCAGCAAAGACAAAGGATTATAAACCATCTACAGAATTTAATAATACGACCTCTTACCGGTGTGAAGTTACAAATACCGTAGGTGAGCAAAGCTACACGACCAAATCAAATACGGTTAGGGTTATTACCGCCTTAGCAAAAAAGATACATACACCGACTATTATCGGACAGCCGGGCACATATGTAACTGAAAAAAATGGTAACATGAAAGAGGACGGATACAATCCGGTAAGCAAAGGCGATGCAATACCGTCTCCGTTTTATGTACGTTTTCAATATACAGATTACCATGTAAAAGCGAGTCTTGCACTATACCATTCGACAGAAAACTCGTATAAAAATGCGGAATTGGTGGCAAACGCAAAATTAACGGAAGGTCGTCAAGGGGGTGTAGCAAACGGAGGATGGTACAAAGACTATAAAGTTGATCCAAACACCGCATATCCAACGGGTGAACACTATTTCTTTGTTGAAATTACTTTGTCACCAACGGATGAAAGTTTAACGATTCCTGCAGCCTCAATAAAGACGAATATTCTGAAAATCGATTTTGCGGAACGTATCACGAGTTTAGAAGGAAAAGGAACACAGGAAAATCCGTATTTAATCAAGACAGCAGAAAATTTGAAGGAAATTCAAACACTGGTTGCCGACGGAGATCCATTTGCAGGTGCTTATTTCAAAATCACAGAAAATATGACGCTTCCGGCCGATTGGAGACCAATAGGTTCAAAAACAAGTGATGTAATCAACGCCTTCTCAGGCACAATCGACGGGGAAAATCACACGATTACAGTACCGGAGAATGGATTGCCATTGCTTGGATATATTAAAAATGCTCATGTCAAGAATCTGAACATTTATGGTACAAAGATTAACGGAGCAGGCTTAATCAATAACTATACAGGAGTAGGTTTGGATGGCAACGCAGTTATTCTTGAAAATATATGTTTGAAGAGCGGTTCAAGCACATTAAAATCCGGATTAGTGGCATCCAGTGACGGCAATGGATTTGCTCATGCCAGTGCAGGATTTGTTGTAACAATTCGCAATTGCGTAATTGAGAAGGGTGTAACTGTTGGCTATGATGGAAATCAAAGTCAGATTGCTTCCTTTGCGGGACGCATCAACGGCACGATTGAAAGCTGCACCAGTGCGGCAACCGTCAAAGGTGCAAGCTATGTCGGCGGTATTCTCGGAACGAGAGATAATGCCATGAGCCAGTGCGTTGTGAAAAACTGTACTTTCAACGGCAGCGTAGAAGCAAGCGGAAACTATGCAGGCGGCATCGTTGGCGGCGGCTATGATAATGCGACCGCACCGAACGGTGCAAGCCCTACAATTATCGCTTGCAGCGTAACGGGCAGTGTAAAGGGCGATGAAGCAGTCGGCGGCATCTTCGGCGGTGATGGTTATGTCGCACAGACGTGGGACAATGTTGTAGGCTCCATCAGCGCAAACCGCTTCTCCGGCAAAGTCAGCGGCAATAAATATGTTGGTGCGCTCATCGGCTATCGCAACAGTTTGAATCGCTATGACACGATCAAGAATAACTTCTATACGAAAGACTGCGGCACAGAGAATGCTATCGGATTCGTAAAATATCTGGATACAAGCTATAAGAACCCGACGAAACCGGAGGGAACCATCGTCTTCAGCACCGAAAACGGTACAAAAGACTGCCCGACAGTTGAAGGCTGTGCATGGAAAGCAAAGCACAACCGTACCGATGACCCGCTGGGCAAGGATATGGAAAAACTCGCGAAGATGGTTGATTCACTTCCAAACGAAGCAATCTGCTATGAGCTTGTACTGAAAGAAGGAAACGTTAAGACTGACTACTACCTCGGAGAGGACTTCAGCTTCGGTAACGCGAAGTTTACAGCAAAGTGGACAGACGGAAGAGAAGTTGAAGTTGCTGCGAAAGACATCACAGTAAGCGGCTATAATAAGAACAGCCACTCCATTCAGACCGTTACTCTGACTTACGGCTACGGACAGATGAGCATTCAGGTTGCGGTAAAGCAAAAAGAATCCAGCGATGATAAAAAAAATACCTTGACTGTCAGCTTTACGCTGCTTGGCGACAGCAAGCATGACGAAGCAGATCAGAAAGGCGGTCCACATGGCTTAGCCATGGGTGGACTGTCCACTTGGATGAGCGGAAGCTATGAAGTAAAAATCAATTCCACCGTTTGGGATTTAATGCAGCAGATTCAAAACGCATCAAACAGCAAAGTGAAATTCCTTGCAAGAGACAGCCAGTACGGCACTTATGTCGAGGGTGTAACTTATGACGGAACAACCCTGCGCGAATTTGACAATGGTAATCTCTCCGGCTGGATGTACACCTTAAACGGCAAGCATCCGGAAGTAGGCGTAGCGGCACAGTTCTTAAGTGACAGAGACACAGTTGTCTTCCATTACACTGACGACTATACCAAAGAAGAAGGCTCCGAAAAATGGAACACGCCGGGCGGCGCAGAGGAAGAAGTCAAAGACGTGACTACCGCCGGCGCGTCGGGATCGGCGACCACCAAGGCGCCGACGGACGTCAAGGTCAGTCAAAAGACGAATGCAGATGGTACGAAAGAGACTGTCGCAGATGTCAAGGTCGCGGCTGCGCATCAGGAGGAGATCATCAAGCAGGCTGCGGAGAAGAAGTCCGCAGAGATCATTCTCGAAGTATCTGCAGCGAATACCAAGGGCGCGGACAGCGTACAGATGGAACTCGATGTGAAGTTTGTAAAGAATGTAGCTGACAAAACCGATGCCGATTTGACGGTGAACACCGAAAACGGTAAGGTGACGCTCGATCAGGAGACGATCAAGACTGTACTTGCTGAGGCAAAGGGCGCGACCATCACGCTCGAAGTCACTAAAGTAGCGAAGCCGACCGAGGCACAGAAACAGGCAGCAGGCGCAAACGGTCATCTGCTCAAGCTGACGATCAAATCCGGCGATAAAGTCATCTCTGACTTCAACAAGGGCAAGGTCAAAGTGGTTGCGGAAATCGTTTCTAAACTGCTCGACAAAAAGGTTGCAGCGATCCACATCGCAGACGATGGCAAGATCGAGCAGCTGGCAGGCAGAGTCCTGACCATCGGCGGCAAGAAATACTACGAATTTACGACGCCGCATTTCTCGACCTTTGCGCTCGTTGACGCGGACGAGCTGGGACTGGATGTGGCGGAAGAGCCGACAGTCGATGCCAAGGCGCTGACCGCGAAGCTGACACCAATCGCACGCTCTGCAAAGACCGCGAAGAAGAACGTCAAAGTCACCGTCAGACTCGACAAGCAGGACAAGGCGATCATCAAAGAGCTCAAAGACGCGGGTTATACGGTGAAGTATCGTTTCTATCGTTCCACGAAGAAAGCCGCAGGCTACAAAGCAGCGGTGACGAAGAAAACGAGCACGTACACCAATACCAGCGGCAAGAAAGGCACGAAATATTATTACAAAGTGCAAGTTCGCGTTTATGATGCGAATGGTAAGCTTGCGGCGAAGACTGCGCTGAAGCAGTGTAAGTACGCAAGCAGAATCTGGACGCGCTAGACTTGTCTTTTTCGCCCACCGCGGTGTCAACTGCGAATCGCTCAGTGCTCACATACTACATGTATGCTCCGCGCTTCGCGTTCTTGAAGCCCTTGCTCGCTGATTTGCAGCCCTAGTTCGCTGATGGGCGAGCCATGAGGCGAAGACAGAAGCGAGGCAGGTCTCATGTCAGGAGTGCAGCACTTCAGTGCGTGGCACTCTACGGCAGCTTTCCTAGCGGTGAACGAAAAATCCTGCGTCTATCATAGACGCTTTCCACGCGCATTTTGCGGGATAGATTGAAAATTTTGAATATGCAAAAGTCTGCATTGCGGTGCAGACTTTTTGCATGTCTCAGGCTAATCAGATATTGCACATTTTCAGATTTCGTTAAAAACGAGAGAAAAATATTTGCAGATTTCGTTAAAAACGAGCGAAAAACATTTGCGGATTTCGTTAAAATCAAGCGAAAAACATTTGCGGATTTCGTAAATTCGGGTATAATATCTTTTAGGAGGAAGTGAATATGGTTTTTAAGAGAAAAATATACAGCAAAATGCTGGAGTGGAAAACTGTTTCACATGGCGAAAGCGCACTTATGATAGAAGGCGCGCGCCGTATCGGTAAAAGTACGATTGCCCTTGCGTTTGCGAAGAACGAGTATGAGGATCACATGATTCTTGACTTTGCGCAGGAAAGTCAGGATGTCCGCCGCAACTTTGAAGAGAATATCGGTGAGCTTGATGTGTTTTTCAGGAATCTTTTTTTGCTCAAAGGCAGAGATCTGCCGAAAGGAAAATCCGTAATCATTTTTGATGAGGTGCAGCTGTTTCCGGCAGCGCGGCAGGCAATCAAGTTTTTGGTGCAGGATGGGCGATATGATTATATCGAAACGGGTTCGCTGATCAGTATAAAGAAAAATGTAAGTGATATTTTGATCCCATCGGAGGAATTCAAAATCAAGATGTTTCCGATGGATTTTGAAGAGTTCCTGTGGGCGAAGAGCGATACCGTTACCGCAGATGCAATTCGCTATGCGTTTGAAAAGAAAAAGCCGCTGGGGGATGCTGTGCACCGAAAAATCATGCAGACCTTTCGCACCTATATGGCAGTAGGCGGAATGCCGCAGGCGGTGTCGGCATTCGTCGAGGGGAGAACCTATCGGGAGATCGATTTCATAAAGAGAAATATTCTTTCCCTTTACGAAGACGACCTTAAGAAACATGATAACGACAGTAACGAGAAAGCATCGATCATTTTCAAAACGATCCCGGAGCAGCTTTCCAATCGGAATTCACATTTTCGTATGGCTGGCGTAGAAAAAAACGCAAGGTATCAAAATTATATCGGGGCGATTGATTTTGTTGCGGAATCCATGATCGCCAATTTGTGTGTCAATACGACGTCGCCGGAAGTTGCGCTTGAACTGCATGCAGACAGACGCAATTTTAAATTATACATGGGCGATACGGGTCTGCTCGTATCCCAGATTATGAAAAACCGTGACGACACGGAGGAGGATTTATATAAATCGCTTATTTTTGACAGGCTTGGGATCAATCAGGGCATGATTATGGAAAATCTTGTAGCTCAAATGCTTAGAAGCAGAGGTTACGAATTATATTTTCATGAGTTTGAGATTTCCGGGGGAGAAGGCAGGAAACCAAATAAATATGAGATCGATTTTCTTTTGGTCAGAAATAAAAAGCTGTGCCCGATTGAAGTGAAATCCTCAGGATATAAAAACCATAAGTCCTTTGATATGTTTGCGGGAAAATATCAGGCAAAGGTACAGGAAAGGTATATGATCTGTGCAAAAGATTTGTCCGTAGAAGAGAATATGATCCGTATTCCGCTGTATATGACGATGTGCCTGTAATAAAGGAAAGCGGAATCTTAAGCACAGAAGCTTTTGAGAAACAGCGGCAGGACGCTCTGTGAATACTGGCATAGGGAGTAACTGCCGCTGGAGATGCACCAGTCGTACATCAGACCGCGTTCAAACATGGCATAGGCTTTGGCAATGTCGTTGACCGAAAATGCCTCTTGAAAGACGCCGCTCTGCTTGCCTTCGCTGATGACCTGACGCAGCAGCTTATAATAGGTGCGGTTCGGACTCATCATGTGCTTTTCGCCGCTGGTGATGAGCTGGGTCGCGAAGAGCTGGCTCAGCAAATCGACCGATACGGTGTTGTCGATCATCAGGAACAACTCCTGATTCATGAGGATGAGCTTTTCGATTGGAGAAAGCGCGGGGTTCATGGTCTCCGTCAGCTCGTCGTATTTTTCGTCAAAGAGGTAGGACAGGGAACTGAGCAGCGCGTCCTTACCGTCAAAATAGTGATAGAAAGAGCCACGCGAGGTGCCGGAGGCCTCGACGATCTCCTCGACGGTGGTGTTGTCATAGCCCTGCTCGTAAAATAGCTGCCAGGCGGCAGAGACGATCTTGCCCTTGGTGTTTTTGGCGTTTTTCTTTTTCATAAGGCCGTCCTTTCCGCAAAATGCGTGAAAAAAATTTTATATTTTATTTTTCGTGCTTTATATTGTATAGAATATAGTATAGCCTATAAAAATTGAAATATCAACATAAAATAAAAGAATATTGCGATAAAATATGGGATGATGTATAGAACTGATTCTGTGTTTCGTTCTATTTTCTTTTGTGGTACAATGTCCTTACACAGTGATTGGCAAGCCGAAGGCGCAGACAGAACTGATGCAAGACAGGTGCCCGAGCGAAGGCGATTGGCAAGCCGTCAGGCGTAGACAGAGCCGCTCAGCGTCCGGGCCAATGGCTAAAGAAATACGACAGTGATTAGCAAGCCGAAAAGGCAGAAATATAATACAAAAGGAGCGAACATCATGAGCTTTCAATTAGCGAAATATATACAACCGGATTTCACCGAGGCAAGATTTACAGAGGCACCGAATGCGGTGCTGGTCAGGGCGCCGCGCGCCAAGGCTGCGCCGAAGGGCTTCCATGCAACTTCAATCTTCCCGGAGTATTTTAAGATCAGCGGCAAGTGGTATCTGGCGGAGGACAGCCGCATGGACGCGGTACCGATTTGGGACGGAGAAAAGATCCGCGTAGTGGAGTTCCGCAACATCAAGGCGGATGACCTCGTTGTGGTCGGTCGGACAGAGGACGCGAGCGAGGGCATCTATGTGCACGACAACTGTTGGAAGCGAGAGGGAGAGGAGGACACGAAGAATACCTTTGCGTTCCGCCAGTCTCGCAGCAGAGAGACCTCCTTCACACAGGATTACAAAGATTTAGTAGAGCTGCTCAAATATGAAAAAGAACATAACGGCTATATTGTCTGGGTGCTGGGACCTGCCTGCAGCTTCGACGTCGAGGCGCGGCGCGTGATGGGTGAGCTGATCGCGCAGGGCTATTGTCAGGCGCTGCTGGCTGGCAACGCGTTGGCGACACACGATCTGGAGGGCGGTTATCTGGGTACGGCGCTCGGCTGCGACATCGAGAATCAGAAGCTGCATTTCATGGGTCACTATAACCACCTGGATACGATCAATGCCATCAATACCTATGGCTCGATCCCGCAGTTCATCGAGGGCGAGGGCATCAGCAGCGGCATCATCTACAACTGTGTCAAGCACAAGGTGCCGTTTGTGCTCAACGGTTCGATCCGCGACGACGGTCCGTTGCCGGAGGTATTCGAGCATACTTACGAGGGACAGGACACGATCCGCTCCCACGTGCGCAAGGCGACGACCGTCATCGGCATGGCGACAGTGCTGCACACGATCGCGACCGGCAACATGACGCCGACCTACCGCGTGCTTGCGGACGGTACGATCCGACCGGTACACTTCTATATGGTCGACACTTCTGAGTTTGCAGCCAACAAGCTCGGTGACCGCGGCAGCCTGGCAGCCAAGGGCATCGTCACAAACGTACAGGACTTTATGAGAAATATCAGCACAGGGCTGGGAATTTAACGCACGAAAAAGTTTCGACGCGGCCTGCGTCATGACCCTCGGAAAAAGATTTTCCGGGGGCATTTTTGTATCGAGAGATTGCATTTTGAGAGGTGAGATGCTATACTGTGCCTAGATCAATCGCAGAGAAATCTGTATGATCATAGTGCGAAACGCAGCAAAAAGAGACAAAAGAGATCGAAGAGGCAAAAGAGAGAAACAGGGGGAAACGATGAATCCAAATGAAAAAAAGAAATTTACAGACCAGTTCCGCAATCCGAACGGGAGTTATCACATCCCGACATGGCTGATCGTGGTGCTGTTTATCTGCGGCGGCTGGCCGATCGCGGTGTGCCTGCTGATCGCGCGGTTCTGCGAGGATCAGGGCGAGCAGGCTGATTATGGTGATCGAAACGCGCCGCAAGGAGAAGGTACAGGTGCGCAGGGGCAGCATGTTTATACAGCCACAGGCTGCGCCCCGGGGAAACGCACGAATATCAAAAAGAAGGTCAATACGCAGAAGCTCTGGATGATTTTGGGAATCGTGCTGTGCGTGCTCAGTGTGTTTGAACTGCCGGATTCTATTCAGTATCTGGTCTGGTGCATCAATGAGAAAAACGGCGTCAGCTACGCGCTGGAGGACGTGATTCGGGATGCACTGTGGCTGTTTGGCGGCGTCGGGATGCTGCTGGTATCGGCAGGCATGCGCGCAGCGGCGAGAAAACGCAAGCGGATCGTAGCCATCGTCGGCGATGCGAACTACATCCTGATCGATGAGGTCGCAGAGGCGCTGCCGGCGTCCCGCGGCAAGACAGAGCGTCTCCTGCAGCGCTGCATCGATTGCGGCATGTTCGGCGAGAAAGCTTATCTGGACATGCGCTCCGACTGTCTGGTCATCAGAGGCGGCGCACCGCTGTCGAAGAAGGCAAGGGCAGAGGCTGAGGCGGCGGCACGCGCGGCAAAAGCAGCGGCTGACAATCTCGATGAATATGAAAAGACCCTCAAGGCGCTGCGGGAGCTCAACGACCGTATTCCGGGCGAGGAAATGTCCGCGAAGATCAGTCGTATGGAGGATCTGACGGCGAAGATCTTCCAGATGGCAAAGGAGCAGCCGGAAAAGCTCGGCAGCATGCGCAAGTTCATGGACTACTATCTGCCGACCAGCCTCAAGCTGCTTGCATGTTATGAGAAGCTGGACGCACAGGGCGTCGAGGGTACGAATATCAGTGAATCCAAGCGGCAGATCGAGGAGACGATGGATACGATGATCACAGCCTTCGAGAAGCAGCTCGACAAGCTGTTCCTGTCCGAGAGCATCGACATCTCCGCGGACATCGCGGCGATGCAGAACCTGATGCGCGCGGACGGTCTGATGGAGGATGAAATTTTTGGAAAGCTGCAGTAGATAAAGAGAAAGGCAAGGCGTTGAACAAGGCAATCAGAGATTTCTTACAGCTGCACGCGCAGCAGGAGCCGGTATCGTTTCACATGCCGGGGCATAAGGGGGCACGCATCTATCGCGAAAACGGATACGGCGCGTTCCTAGAGCAGATCATGGACTGCGACATTACAGAGATCCCCGGCGCGGACAATTTATTTCAGACAGAAGGTATTATCGCCGAGACGATGGCGAAGTACCGCGCCTTATATGAGGTCGCGCAGTCGTATCTTTTGGTCAACGGCAGCTCCGGCGGTCTGATCGCGGCGATCCTCACCGCGGTCGGCAAAGGCGGCAAGCTGGTCATGGCGCGAAACTGCCATAAGTCTGTTTTTAACGCATTGCAATTAGGCGATATCACGCCGATCTACGCCTATCCGGAGACTTTAGAGGCTTACGGCGTGCTGGGCGGCATCTCCGCGGACGAGATCGCGCGCTGTCTGGATGAAAATCCGGAGGCAGAGGCAGTGATCCTGCCATCGCCGAATTATTACGGCATCTGCAGCGACATTCAGGCGATCGCGAAGGTCACGCACGACCGCGGCAAGCTTTTGATCGTCGATCAGGCACATGGCGCGCATCTGAAATTTTTTGATACATACGGCATCGACGGCTTCCCGCGGGCGGCGGAGGATTTGGGCGCGGATCTGGTTATTAACAGCATCCACAAGACGCTGGCATCGTGGACGCAGAGCGCGGTGCTCAATGTCTGCACAGACCGCGTGAACTGCCATGTACTGGAGGACAAGCTGCAGATGATCGAAAGCTCCAGCCCGTCCTACCCGCTGATGGCGACGCTGGACATCAACGCGGATCTCCTGCTGGAAAAGGGCGAGGCTTTGACGCGCGCGTGGGCGGAGAGTCTGACCTGGTTCTATGAAGAAGTCAAGAAGATCCCCGGACTTGTCATCATGGAAACGCCGACGCTGGATCATACCAAGCTGAACCTCGATTTATCCGCCTACGGCGTGAACGGTAATGAATTGGAAGACCTGCTGATGGAACAGGGGATTTTTTTGGAGCTGGTGACGGGCAATATCATCATGTGCATGAGCGGCATCGGCAATCAGCGATCTGACTTTGAACGGCTGCTTACAGCGCTGCGGGAGATTACCGCGGCGCGAAAGCCGGTGACCGCGGCGAAGATGGCGCAGCCGCCGGCGCTTACGACCAGACTGGAGTGTCGTGCACTCCCGCGCGAAAAGATCCTCGTGCCGCTTGCGGAAGCGGCAGGAAAAATCTGCGCGTCGTCCCTCATTCCTTATCCGCCGGGCGTGCCGATCGCCTGCCCGGGCGAGGTGCTGACCGAAGAAGTGCTCGCCTATGTCAAGGCGCGGCGCGACGCGGACGAAAAAGTCATCGGTATCACCGCGGACGGGTATGTTTTCGTCGGAAAATAACTGTTTTTTTGCGGTTTTCGGCGAAAATATGGCGAAAATACAAGAAGAAGCGCTAAGAATCAAAAGTTTTTAGTGCTTTTTGATTTTTATTGTAGTATAATATATGACGTATGATTTTGTATATTTTTTAGAAAGGAAGGTCTCACAGACATGAGTCAAAAACATTTACACAGCATTCATGTGAGTCATTACAAGCACACTGCCGGTTGTGCGACGGAAGTAATGCCGATTCCTGATGTTGTAAAAATTTCGATGTCTCAGCATATAGGAGCACCTTGCAAGCCATTAGTACAAAAAGGCGACTATGTAAAAGTAGGACAGCTTATTGGCGATACCGATGCTTTTGTCAGCGCACCTATCCACGCAAGTGTTTCCGGTACCGTAACGGGTCTGGAGGAACAGCGCTCTGCTATGGGCGGCACAGACACACTTGTAGTCATCGAAACAGACAAGAAACAAGAAGTTTACGAGGGAATCGCGGTTCCCGAAGCAAACGATCTGCCGGAATTCATCAAGGCGATCAGAGCCAGCGGACTGGTAGGTCTGGGCGGCGCGTCCTTCCCGACGCACATCAAATTCAACCCGAAGAATATCGACGAGGTACATACCTTGATCGTCAACGCGGCGGAGTGCGAACCATTCATCACCTCTGACCACAGACTGATGCTCGAAGATGCGGAAGATCTGATCGCGGGCTGCCAGCTTCTGATGAAGTTCATCGGACTGGACGAGGGCTACATCGGCATCGAAGAAAACAAGCCGGATGCCATCGAGCACCTCGACAAGCTCATCGCTTCCAAGGGCATTACCAACCTGAAGACATTCAAGCTGCAGGCAAGATATCCGAAGGGCGCAGAGAGAGTCCTGCTTTATGAAATCACAGGCAAGACCATGAACGCCGGCGAACTTCCGGCACAGCATGGCGTCATCCTTTCCAACGTAACGACCATTGCGTTTGTCGGTCAGTATTTCAGAACCGGCATGCCGCTGATCCAAAAGAGAATGACGGTAGACGGCGACGCGGTTGCAACACCGAGGAACGTCATGGCGCCGATCGGCACACAGATCTGCGACGTGATCGAGTTCTGCGGCGGCTATAAAGAAGAACCGAAAAAGATCTTAATGGGCGGCCCGATGATGGGCAGAGCGATTTTCTCGGATGCAATGCCGATCGTGAAGAACAATAACGCGATTCTGGCGTTCTCCAAGGCACAGTCTATGGTGAAGGAAGAAACGGGCTGCATCAACTGCGGCAGATGTCACCAGGCCTGTCCATTCGGTCTGATCCCGACCGCACTGGCAAAGGCGTATGAAGCAAGAGACGCACAGGCGCTTTCCGATCTCAAGGTCATGCAGTGCATGGAATGCGGCAGCTGCTCCTACATCTGTCCGGCGAGAAGACCGCTCGGCTTCATGAACAAGCTTGGAAAAGCAGTAGTAAAGGAGGCTGGAATTAAATAATGGATAAGAAAACTTACAATAATTTATTAGTATCCTCCGCTCCGCATATCGTGACCAATATGGACACCTCCAGAATCATGATGATGGTGCTCATCGGACTGGCACCGTCTTTCCTGGTAAGCATTTATGTGTTCGGAGCAAAGACAGTCATTCCCCTGACCCTGGTCTGCGCTGTCGCGAGCGTATTCTTCGAATGGGCATGGAATAAACTGATGCACAAAAAACAGACCATCGGCGACCTGAGCGCAGTAGTAACAGGTGTACTGATCGCATTCAACGTACCGTCCGGTCTGCCTTACTGGATCGCCATCGTCGGCTGCTTCGTCGCGATCATCGTCATCAAGCAGTTATTCGGCGGTGTTGGCAAAAATATCGCAAACCCTGCAATTACAGCCAGAATCGTGCTGTTTATCTCTTTTGCGACCGAAATGACCACATGGCCGGCACCAAGTTATCCAGGCGCAGATGCCACCTCCACCGCAACCCCGCTGGGCGTTCTGGCAGAGGAAAATCTGGTAAATCTCCCGTCTAATCCACAAATGTTTCTTGGACTCATCGGCGGTTCCATGGGTGAAGTCAGTGCAATCGCGCTTCTGATTGGCGGTCTGTTCCTGATCTGGAAGAAGATCATCAGCCCGATCATTCCGGCATGCTTCATCGGTACGGTATTCGTATTCGCAGCGATCTACTACGGCGCAACAGGCGAAGACGCGCTCCACATGGCGATTTTCCACGTGCTGGCAGGCGGCGTGATGCTGGGTGCGTTCTTCATGGCGACCGACTATGTCACCACTCCGTTATTACCGGGCGGAAAAGTTGTCTTTGGTATCGGCTGCGGTCTGATTACGATGATGATCAGACTGTGGGGTCAGTATCCGGAGGGTGTTTCCTTCTCCATCCTGATCATGAACTGCCTGACACCGCTCATCGACAGCTTCTTCCAGAAGAGAATGTATGGAGGTGCGAAGAAAAATGAAAAGTAATACCTTTAAAGAATACATACAGCCAACTGTGGTACTGGTAGCGATCTGTCTAGTCATTACCTTCGCATTGGCTTACGTAAACTCCATCACTGCGCCGATCATCGCAGACAACACTGCAAAAGCAGCTGACGCGGCGAGAGCAGAGCTGCTTCCGGCAGCGACCTCTTTCACCAAGTATGAGGGAGATTTGGTCGTTGCAGTACCTGACAAGGTATTTGTCGAGGACTGCTACGTTGCGGACGGCGTCGGCATGGTCGTCACCGTGAAGACAGCCTCCTTCGGCGGTCTTTTGACCGAAATGGTCGGTATCGACAGTGAAGGCGCGATCACAGGCGTGAAGGTTACGGCACACGCAGATACCAAGGGTCTGGGTACCAAGGCGCATGACTCCGGTTATCTGGAGCAGTACAAGGGTCTGACAGAGCTCGCGAACGCTGACAACATCAAGGGTGATTCTGCGGTAACTCCCGTCAGCGGCGCGACGATCTCCTCCAACGGTGTTTACCAGGGAGTCTGCGCGGCACTTGCGCAATTTGAAGCAATAGGAGGTGCTAACTAATGAAAGAAAAAGTAAATAGATTAGCAGTCCTCACAAAGGGCATCATCAAAGAAAACCCGAACCTCGTATTATTGCTGGGTACTTGTCCGACACTCGCGACGACATCCTCCGCGTTTAATGGTATGGGTATGGGTATCGCGGCGACAGCGGTACTGATTTGTTCCAACATCGTAATCTCGCTGCTTGCGAAGATCATTCCGGACAAAGTCAGAATCCCATGCTATATCGTCGTTATCGCAGGATTCGTAACGTTGGTACAGTTCATCGTACAGGCATTTGCTGAACCGCTGTACAATTCCCTCGGTGTATTCCTGCCGCTGATCGTAGTAAACTGTATCATTCTGGGCAGAGCCGAAATGTTCGCAAACAAGAACGGCGTGCTGGATTCCGCATTAGACGGCGTCGGCATGGGTCTTGGTTTCACCCTTTCCCTGACCTGCATCGGTGCAGTCAGAGAGATCATCGGCAACGGCACGATCTTCTCCGGATTCTTCCTGGGAAGTGAAGAGCTGGTACAGAAGCTGACCATTTCCATTCCGTTCATTTCCGAACACCCGATGCTGATCATCGCACTGGCTCCGGGCGGCTTCTTCGTCTATGCCTGCGCGATTGCAGTTGTGAATAAGATTCTTGCCTCCAAGGGCAAAAAGCCGAGAGACTTCGGATGCCAGGGCTGTGCGCTTGCTAGCATGTGCCAGCAGGAAAAGTGCATTTCTGAGCTCGACGGCGTGACAATCGAAAAGAAAGGAGTTGAAGCATAATGGCACAGTGGCTGAGTATTTTAATCGGTATGATTTTAGTAAACAACTATGTTCTTGCTCAATTCCTCGGAATTTGTCCGTTCCTTGGCGTATCTAAGAAGTTAGACTCCGCCATCGGAATGGGTGTTGCGGTTACCTTCGTTATGGTACTCGCGACGGCAGCAACATGGCCGATCATGCAGATTTTGAATCAATTTGAAATTGCATATTTACAGACCATCGTATTCATTCTCGTTATCGCTGCACTGGTACAGTTCGTGGAAATGGTACTCAAAAAATTCATTCCGGCACTGCATAAGTCTCTGGGTGTATACCTTCCGCTGATCACGACCAACTGCGCGGTACTCGGTGTATGTATCAACAACATCGATGCGGGCTACGGTTATGGACTGGCTCTGATCAACTCGCTCGGCGCAGGCGTCGGTTTCCTGCTGGCTATGATTATTTTCTCCGGCATGAGACAGAAGCTGGAAGGCAATACGGCGGTGCCTGCACCGTTCCAGGGCGTTCCGATCACGATGACAACTGCTGCTATCTTATCCCTTGCGTTCATGGGATTCGGCGGCTTAGTATAAAAGGAGGCGAAAAGAATGAATCCAATTTTAACACCGGTATTATTGGTTGTAGCGCTTGGTTTCGTCTTTGCTGTCATCCTGACGATCGCGGCGAAGGTATTCTTCGTACCGGTAGACGAAACAGTTGTAAAATTAAGAGAAGCGCTTCCGGGCGCAAACTGCGGCGGCTGTGGATTCGCAGGCTGTGATGACTATGCGTCTGCGCTGGCAGCAGATCCGGAGGGTGTCGGCCCGAACAAATGTCCGGTCGGCGGCGCGGATTGCGCGGCGGCTTTGGCAGCGATTTTGGGCATTGAAGCAGGTTCCGCGGAGCCGCAGGTCGCGACTGTGATGTGCAATGGCAACAAACAGGCCGCGAAATCCCTGCTGGAGTATGAAGGCATTCAGTCCTGCAGCGCGGCAGCGAACCTGTTCGGCGGCATGAACCAGTGCAAATACGGATGTCTGGGTCTGGGCGATTGTACCAGAGCCTGCAACTTTGACGCAATCAAGATCTGCGATGGTGTCGCGGTGGTTGCCAGAGAGCTTTGCACCGGCTGCGGCGCCTGCGCGGCAGCTTGCCCGAAGCATGTCATCCGCATTGCTCCGGCGAAGAACAAGGTCGTGGTGCAATGTCACTCCGAGGACAAGGGCGCGGTGACCCGCAAGGCTTGCAGCAACGGCTGTATCGCTTGCGGCAAGTGCGCGAAGGTATGTAAATTCGAAGCGATCACCATCGAGAACAACCATGCGTACATCGATCCGGAAAAGTGTAAGAACTGCGGTATGTGCGCGAAGGAATGTCCGACCAACGCGATCAACAACATGAGAGCAAAAAGAAAACCGGCAGTAAAGGAAGAAGCTCCGGCCCCGGCACAGGCTGAGGCATAAGGCGAAACCTTTCTAAAAACAAAATAGACACCCCGGCGGGCGATCCCCGATGCGTGCATAGCTGTGTGCGCATCGGCCGCGCCCCGTCGGGGCTTTTTGTGTGTTGACAACGGAGGCGGCAGAGCCTATAATGAACTTCGGAGTGCGTGGCGCCAAAGTGTATGACATGAAATGCATAACATGAAGTGTATGACTTTGAAATAAATGGCATGAAATGAATGATAAGAAATGAACGATCTGTGAAAATGGAGAGAAAGAAGAGATGTGCATGAATCAGAATTTAATGCAAAACGGGAAAAGGATATTTGTGATCTGCCTGCTGTTTTGTCTGCTGCTTGCGATGACGGGCTGTAATCAGGATGAGAAAGTTTTGAAGGAAGCCGTAGAGAATTTAAATGCGGCGCAGAGCATGACTGCAGAGTCCGAAATGGAGATGGATATGGCTGTCGGAGATACAACGATCGGGATGCATCTGACATACGACCAAAAAAACATCCATGAGCCGCTGCAGTGTGAAATGAACGTAGTCGGTACGATCGAGACCGGCGGTGAAACGATGGACATGACCAACAAGCTGTACTGCGAGACTGTAGATGAGAAGCTGCAGGTCTACACGCAGTTTGGCGGGAATTGGTACAACGCCGGAGATGGCAGCACGACCTCCCTGGCACAGCAGTTCGATATCGCGAAGGTGATGGAGCTTTATGTTTCCGCCATGCAGGATTTTGCAGCTGCCGGTACAGAGACGATCAACGGTGTAGAAACGACCCGGTACGAGGGCGTGCTTTCGGAGGAATATTTTAAGCAAGTACTGGATGAATCCGGCGTGCTTTCGCAAATCGGCTTAAGCAGTGATATTGACGAAGATACGCGCAAGGAGCTTTTTACGGATATCGGCAGCGTGCCGATCACGATCTGGGTCGATACGGAGGCAGAGACTGTGCTACCGGTGCAGTATGCTTTTGATATGACATCGATGATGCAGAGCATTATCAAAAAACTCGGCGGTGATGCGATGGCGAATGTAACTGTTGAAAAAGTGTATATGCGCATGACCATTACCGGGACGGACAATGTCGATAGCATCACCATCCCGGAGGAGGCAAAGAATAGCTCACAGCGCTAAGCGAAGCGAAACAAAACGAAGCGAGACAAAGTAAATTGAAATTAAGTTAAGCTAAGCTAAGTTAAGCTAGCTAAAACGAAAGATAGAAGCTGTTTGCGGCGCGGCGCACGCCGTACATGGCTTCGAGCTCTTCTTTATGATAGAGATAGCCCGTATCGTCATAGTATTTGGCGCTCTGCGGGCATTTTTTGATGCAGGCGCCGCACTTGATGCAGATGCCGGGCACCTTCGTGACATCGCTTGGGTCGATGGCGCCCATCGGACAGGCTGCAGCGCAGAGACCGCACTGATCACAGGCATCGCTCGTCAGCGGTTTGACCTTGCGGATGTCGATAAAGACGCCATGGCGGTCGCGCGGCTGATAGTAGCCTGCTTCCGCATCTCCGTCAACTGCAATCGGCGCGGGCAGGGTGTCGATTGCCGCAAGGGCGGCAAGCTTGCCGGTGACAGCATGTGCAAAGGTTGCTGCTTCTGCGAGGTCGTCTGCATCCGGCCGTCCCGCCCCCAGCGTGGTCGAGAAGGAGTGCTCGCATGCAAACGCCGCCGCCGCAATCGTATGGAAGCCATGCGCTTCAAGGATACTGCGCAGCTCAATGAGGGAATTGTCGAAGGCGCGGTTGCCGAAGGTCACGATGGGAACGGCAATTGCGCCGCTGCCGTCGATGGTATCCAGATACTTGAGCAGGAGGTTCGGCAGCCGTCCTGCATAGGTCGGACAGCCGAACAGCACAAGGTCGGTCGGCGCAAGCTGCGGGAAGGAGGTGCGGGTTTGCGGCAGTGTGAAATCGTAAATAAACGATTTCACGTCGAGGTCGTCCGCAAGGGCTGCAGAGACCGCCTGCACGACCTTTTCGGTGGTGCCGGTAGGACTGAAAAAGATCTGACAAATGCGTTTGATTTCCATACTGTTACCTCACAATCGTGTTGAAATAATTTGTCCCTTGCACTTAGCGGAAGTCTGCGGGCAGGCGCTGTTCGATGCTATACGCCAGGATGCCGATCAGGATACCGCTGATGAGACCGCTGAAAAACAGGACGGCGAAGTAGCTCAGCAGACTGATATTGGACATGATCGCGCAGGCGGTTAAAAGCTGCCCCAGATTGTGCATGACGCCGCCGGCCATGCTGATGCCCACCATGCTGAACCGCTTCGTGCGATACAGCAGATACATGACGAGGATGCTGAGGATGCCGCCGCCAAAGGAATAGAGCATGCCGAACACACCGCTGAAAAGAAGTCCCGCGATCACGATGCGCACACAGTTGATGGTGAAGGCATAGCGGAACCCCAAGCGGTAAAGGGCGATGAGAATGACCAGATTCGCAAGACCGAGTTTCACACCGGGAATCGGTACAGGAATCGGCACAAGCATCTCCACATACGAAAAGATCAGCGCGAGCGCAGCGAACATCGCGGCAAAGGCGAGCCTGCGTGTGCGGCCGGCGCGAGAACGCCCATAAAGCTCGCCGCAATCATCGGTTTTGCGCGAGCCTTTTTCGCGCAGGGAACGTTCCGCGCGCGTCTTATCCGGAGATGACATCGACCCCACCTCCTTTGTGCTTGTCACCGATGATCTCAACCAAAATCCTGTTCGGCAGGCAGACGATCACGTCCTTGGTCTGTGAGATGACGCCTGTCTGCACGCAGACCTGATTCTTGCAGGAAGAAGAAGTCATTGCAACGGTGCCGTCTTTTATGGTAATATGATTTGTGTGGCCTGCATGGTCGATTTCGACCTCCCGGTTCTCGCTGAGCGGATAGACGCCGTACAGCTTGCCGTCGACGGTGACGCGCACATTTTCTCCGGTGATGCTGCCGGAAAGTGACAGCCACGAAACGGCGATGCCGAAAAGCAGCAGGCACACAAAAAGAAGGATATCAGCTTTTTTAATCATGGAAAACTCCTGCGCGCAGATTGTCGCTTGCTGTTGGCAGTATGCCGGGCTGCGAAGGTCAGCGCGCTGTATGTTCAGGCTATATCGGCAAAAGCGGCTTGCGATATCAAAATACGCGGTTCTTCGCAAAGAAACGCGCGGAGGAGGATATGTGCCGTCCGGCTTCTGCCGCATGGAAAGGAATGGTTTATGAAACGCAAAACGACCTACCGGACGCGGGCGCAGCGGCTGCCAAAGCGGCATTTGCGGCATCTGCTCGGTGTCTTGCTTGTAATTACTCTTATTATAGCACAAACGGGCTGTGCAGCCAACGAAAAAACAAATGACAATCAAGGAATCAGCAAGACGGGCTTCTATTTAGATACGATCTGCACGATTACGATTTTTGGTATCGAGGACGCGGACGGCAGCTTCGCGGCGGCAGAGGAAGCAGAGCAGCAGCGACAGCTGTATCAGCTGATTACGGACGCGTTCAAGCTGTGTGATGCTTACGAGAAGATTCTCAGCAAGACGATTGAGACCTCCGATATTGCCCGCATCAATGCGGCAGGCGGTAAGGCGGTGACGGTCAGCGATACGGCGATCGAAGTGATTCAAAAAGGTTTGGAATACGGACGCCTGTCGGACGGTGCCTTTGACATCACGATCGGGAAAGCGACGGATCTCTGGAACTTCCACGATGCGGAGGATGCGGCGCTTGCGGCAGAGGACAGCGGAGAGAGTGCGGCAGGCGAAGCGGTCGAGGGAGAGGCGGCAGCAGACGAAGCCGCGCCGGGCGAGATTCCAAACGCGCAGGTATTGGCTGAGGCTATGCGGCATGTGGATTACAGCAAGGTTGAGATCGACGGGAATACAGTGCGGCTTGTGGACCCAAAGATGGAGCTGGATCTGGGCGGCATCGCCAAGGGCTATATCGCCGACCGGGTGACGGCATTTCTGGAAGAGAAAGGCGTGCGGAGTGCGATTGTTGATTTAGGCGGCAACATCGTCGCACTCGGCGGCAAGGCGCGGTCAATGCTCGATACAGAGGCGGGGGAAACAGATTTCCGCATCGGCATCAAAGACCCGCAGTCCGAGGGCGGTGCGCTGCTCGGCACCTTGCCTGCATCGAATCTGACGGTGGTAACTTCGGGAACGTATGAACGATATTTTATCGCGGACGGCAAGAAGTATCACCACATTTTGGACAGCGAGACGGGCTATCCGACCGATACCGATGTCCTGTCCGCGACCATCATCGCCGCGAAGGGGCGCTCTGTCGATTGTGACGGGCTTTCGACAACCTGCCTGGCGCTGGGTATCGAAAACGCCCTCGCGCTGGTAAACAGCATCGAGGGCGTGGAAGCGATCCTGGTCGATAAGGACGGGAAAGTGCATCAGACCAGCGAGGCGCTCAACTTCGCAAAAGCGTAGCCGCGGCATGCAGCCCGCAGCGCAGCAGGATCGGCTTCCGGTCATACGATCGGCAGCGAAGGTGTAGGGCGAGGCATGCAGCGCACCAACGAATCAAAACTACGATAAAACGCCCGCGTTTGGTTTCGCAGGGGCTTTGCGCAGGAGGTGGTAAGCACCTTGGCACAAAGCCCCGGGAGATTCAACGCGGGCGTTTCCTGTCTATTTTTCTTTGTTATTTTTGAGGATCATTCTGCCGTATTTGGAGGAGTAGGTCCAGTATTTGGAGCTCAGCTTCGGGCAGTTTGCTGCTTTGATGGAGGAAACCTTGCTTGCCTTAGCGACCCAGTCCTTCCAGGTAACGAATCCCCAGCCGTAAGCCTTGCCGGAGCCGGTGTAGTAGTTATCGTAGATGTTGCGTTTTTGCACGATCTCTGCGCCCTCATAACCGCCGATAACCTGTCCTTTGAACGTGCCCTTTGTGGAGGCTTTGACCTTGCCGGTATTGTAATTGTTTACAACCTTATTATCCCAAGGATCTGCATAGCCGGAAATACCACCGACAAAAGCAACGCCTGTTACCGTTACACTGCCTGTGTTGTAGCAGTTGCGCATATCTACGACTGCGCCGCTGACACCGCCGATTTTATTGTCCTCTGCTTTCTTCGCGCTGGACATTTTCACAGTGACAGCGCCTTTGTTGTAGGACTGGCTGACTTTCGGGAGATATGCACCGAGCCCGCCGACATAAATACCCCGGTGGGATTTGCCGCTGAAGCTGACTGCGCCCTTGTTGTAGCATTTGCTTGCCGATTTGGTTACCGAGCCAAAGACACCGCCTACCCGGTGCTCTACGGCTTCGACGGTCGCGTTCATGCTGACCTTACCGGTATTGCTGCAGGAAACTGCGGTATCGACTTCAACTGCAACCCCTGCAGCAATACATGCGTCGTTCATGCTTCCGTTTCCGATCGCCGACACGCTGATCGCGCCGGAGTTTTTACAGGAGGTTGCCTTTCCAACGCCGAGCACAACGCCTGCTGCGCTGATCGACGCTGCCTCGATGCTGCCGCTGATGCTGATTTTACCGCTGTTAGAGCAGTTTTTCATGGAACCTGCCGAGCCGATGAAGCCGGCAACGCCCGCTGCGCTGCTTCCTTCGTCAGCGTTGGTAATTGTAATGTCCGCGCTATTTTTGCAGTTTGTCAGTGTGCCGCCTTCATAGCTGTAGGCAACGATGCCTGCGGCTGTGCTCAAAGATTTGCCGACAATTTTGCCGGAAACACGGATATCGGTGAATTTACAGTTCTCGGAAGCTGCAACCAGCGCAGCTACGGTGCCTGCTTGATTGAGACTGATGTTGACCTCCGTCATCTTCAGGTTTTTGAAGGTCGCGTTTTTCGCGTAGCCAAACAATGCGGCCTGCTCAGTCCAGTCTGCGCTTGCGGTGTAGGTATAGCCTTTGATCGTGTGACCGTTGCCGTCCAAGGTGCCGGTGAACGGCGCATCATAGCTTGTGAACAGGATCAGATTGGCAGGGACTTCGATATCGTTCGCCAGATAATAGCTGCCGCCCGGGTTGCTTGCCATCGCCTTGAGATCGTCCGCCGTTGAGATCGCAGTGCCGCTTGCTGCATAGGCAGGCATAGCTGCGAAGCTCATGCTCAGTACGACGGTGAGCATCAAAAGGATAGAAAGGAATTTGCGATTCTTTTTCATTTGTATGCCTTCTTTCGTTTTTATTTGCGTTTGCACGCGCAGCGATGCGGCATTGATCGGTGATCGGCATCGATGACAATCTGCGCGGGCTGCGCTGCAGGTGGCTATTTCAGTCCCTTGACCTCCAGCAGCATATGCGAGGTTGCGAGCTGCTCCGGTGTCGGGTCGAAATAGATATAGTTGGTCAGACCGGTGTAGGTCCAAGTATTGGAGGTTCTGTTCCACTTATTGCTGTTGCCCGGGGTGGCATCAACGGTGATCCAGCGACCGTCTACATAGCACTCGTTCCACCAGTGGTCAAGCTCGGTGATATCAGATTCTGTCGACCAAGTATGAAAGCCATCTGTGACGCTGAGACTGATATGGTGTCCGTTGACGATTCTTGTCGGGATGCCCTGCGCTCTCGCTAGGGCGCAAACTGCTGCCGCATAGCCGACGCAGGTTGTTGCGACCTTACCGTTTTCGCTGTTCGCGCTCTTTTTGTTGTTTCTCAGATTGTAAAGATTGCGGTAAGGGTCGATATATTGCCTTGTGCCCGAAGAGAAAGCGATATTGTCATAGTAGAAGTTTTCTGCGACGTATTCGTAGATCTTCAGCAGTTTTTCGTAGTCTGTGCTTGCGCCCTTGACGATCTGATCAGAAACGGTCTTGAAGTATTTGACCTTCTTCTTGGTGACAGAGGCGACTTTTTTGCTCACCGGATCGCGGAAGCAAATATTCTTGACATCGCTGAGGTTGGTCTTTTTGAATGCGGAAGCCTTTTTCTTCTTGTTAGCGTTCTTGTCGATGCGGGAGTTTTCCTTGATGATCTTATCATACTGCAGGATAGAGAACTGGCCGTTCGTGACGCGGAACGCGCAGTTCTTGTAGATGACCGGATTGTCTCTTGCACCGATTTTTTTGGTAATCTGCAGAATATAGTTACCGCTCATAGCGCCGGTGCGTGCGGTCGTATTCGGTAGTGAAAAGGTAAATTGGCAGTAATCTCCCATATCGTTCGGATAAACGCGACCGACCCAAACGCCGCCGGTGTTGCCGACCTTGATGACATTAAAGTTGTACTCCGAAGCGACGACAGGTGTTTCCACCTCGATATCCAGGGTGCTGCCGTTTGCAGTCACTTTTACAAAATTATGCTCAACGTTTTCGCTGGATACCAGAGCCTGTACCTCGGTCGGCGAGCCTGCGCTCTTGAGCGCGGCGGATGCCGGTGCAGGGATCATGCTCAAAACCAGAGCGAAAGCCAAAAGCAATGTCAGTTTCTTTTTCATTTTCATTTTCATTTTCATTTGTAGCCTCCTTTGTATTCGTTGTGCGTACAGGGGAACGATTTTTGCCGATTCGTTGTTCCTATTATGATTGTATTTCCTCTTTCGGTAAAAGTCCAGCTTCAATTTCCCTTGACATGAATTGCAGCATTCGATATAGTATAAGTATACCTTAGACACCGATGTTCAAGTCAAGTATTATTGCAAAAAAAACATAAATTTTTTTCGAAATCGGTCGAACCAGACCGGGAAAGTGAGCGCTTATGATAGAAAAAGACAACAAACAGCTTTTTCGGATGAATGAGGTGATCAAAGCGGTCGGCATCACGCGCCGCATTCTGATCAACTATGAGGAGCATGGATTGGTAGAGCCTGCCACTGCCCGCAACGAACATGGCTTTCGCTACTATACGGCAGACAATATCGTGCATATCCGTCTGATCCGCACCCTGCAGAATCTGGGACTTTCTCTGGATGAAATTAGAGAATATTTCAATGATTCGGGCGAGCTTGATACGCAGATTGACAGATTGACCCAACTGCGTAACCGAATCGATCAGTACATCGCGCACCTGCGCTTGCGCCAGGCAAATCTGGCAGAGCAGGAGGTGCTGCAGGTATCACTTCCCGAATTTCGCGCGTTTTGCAGACCGTTTCATGGGAAAACGCTTGCACAAAAAACCGCAGAGCTGCGGCAGTGCTATATCGAAGCAATCACAGACTACAGCCTGGATATCGAAAACAAAATGTGTGTTCAAATGCCGATTGACGAGCCGGACAGCGGTATGTATGTCATTCCGGTCACAGCAGAGAGTGAAGGCTGCGAAATCAAACAGTTTCCGGCGATTGCATCTGCGCTTTGCATCTACTACCGCGGTGCATATGAAAATTTTCCGAAGGTGCATGCGCAATTACTCGCCTATGCAAAGCAGCATCGGATGACACCACACGGTTTCTTTCGCAACATCTATATGGAGGGTCCGCCGACCCATGGCGCGAATAAGGACGCTTACCTGACCCAGATCGCGCTGCCGATCAAATTTGTGACCGTCGAGCCGTAATTGGCGATGTCGTAAAAAGCCCCGGCGTTTGCTGCGCGCGGGGCTTTTTGCGTGGATGGATTTGCAATCGATTACTTTACTTCGTCTAATCTGTAGGTGAAGTATTTTCTGGCAGGGGTCTTGTATAGTGCGGCGGCAAGGATGCTGGCGATGACCACGCCGGCTGCGAACTGACCGCAGTTTGCAGGCATGCTCAAAATGCCTGTCATGATGTTGCCTGCAAGGACTGCATCGGCAACGCCGTAGCCGAGCACCATCACAAGCCCTGCGATGATCATACCGAGGATTTCGATCAGCGGCACGCCTGCGATTCTGAGCGATGCTTTATTACGATGGACCATGGCATCGATGAATAAGCCCATGACGATAGCCATCAGACCCTTGATCACAAAGGTCCATGGTGCGAAAGCGACATAGCCGCCGAGCAGGTCTGCAAGGGCAGAACCGAAAGCTGCGGCAACTGCACCGTATTTTTTGCCGACGATGAGGACGCTTAAAAAAATCATTGCGTCACCTAGGTGTACATAGCCCTGGAACGGAGTCGGGATCTTGAAGGTATAGGTCGTTACTAAGACCAGACACATCATCATAGCTGTCATAACGATAGTATTTGTTTTGTCGGAAGTTCTCATCCTTGTCACCTCGATTACGATCTGTATTTTTGTGATACTACACGCACGGCTTCATGCTGCGTGATGCTTTTCGGCAAATTTCAATCCGTCCGATAACTCGAGAAAAATCACGATTCGGAAAAGTGCTGCGCAGTGCCTTTCGACAAATTTCACTGGAAGAAAAGGCGGGTCACGCGTTTGGATGGCAAGCGGAGTATCTTGTTCTCATCTTGTTATTATACCGCAGATGTGTTATGATGGAAATATTCAACCGGAATTATTTTTATAGATACAGATTGGAAAAGAGACGAAAATGAAGCCGATATATTTACAGGAAGATAACACATCGAGAAGATTTTTATACCTACAGCTGTATGACACCATCAAAGCACGCATTTTGCAGGGGGAAATGGTCTGCGGTGAAAAGCTGCCGTCGCTGCGCAGTGCGGCGGCAGATCTGGGCATCAGTATCACGACTGCGGAGCTGGCGTATAATCAGCTGCTCGTCGAGGGCTATATCGTCAGCAAGCCCAAAGCGGGCTACTTTGTGGCACAGATCGCGCCGCTTGCGATGTCCGCGGCAGGCGGAGATGCGCGGAACATGCCGGGCAGACCGGTGCCGGACGGCATGGGCACACAGGGAGATAAACACGCCATCCATGTGGAGGCAGGCAACGCGGTCATGCGGAGCCAAGGGAAAGCTGAAGCCGGGCAGACCGATAGCGCCGAGGTGCGCAGCAATCGACGCGGTGTGCGGACCGCGCCGGATGGGACGGCGGCAGGGGCATCGACAGCGGGACCCGGCGGCATGAAAGCCGAATCTGCCGCAGCCTATGATATCCGCGATTTTACCGCCAAGTCTTCCCCATACCGCACCGATCCGAGCTGCTTTGATTTTGTCAAATGGAAAAAGTGCGCGGCGCGCGTCTTTAACGAGTATTCAGAGCTGCTGCTGTATGAGAGCGACCCGCAGGGCGAGGCGGCGCTGCGCTTTGAAATTTCCAAATATCTGTATCACTCGCGCGGCGTGACGACGAGCCCGGAGCGCATTGTCATCGGTGCCGGCACGCAGCAAATCACAGGGCATCTCTGCAGGATTCTGCGCAAGATGGATATCCGTTTGGTCGCACTGGAGGCGCCGGGCTATCTGCCGGTACAGAGCATGTTCCGCGACGGCGGCTTTACGATTTCGCACATTCCGGTCGCCAAAGACGGCATCGAAATCGACAAGCTGCCGACCAATATTCCGTCAGCAGTTTACGTCAGTCCGTCGAATCAGTTCCCGACGGGCGCGGTGATGCCGGTCGGCAGACGGTACGAGCTGATCGACTGGGCGGTTAGAAATCAAAGCCTGATTATCGAGGACGACTATGACAGCGAGCTGCGCTATTTCGGCAAACCGGTCCCGGCGCTGCAGGGGCTGGATCATCATGAGTGCGTCGTTTACCTCGGCACCTTCTCGTCCACCCTGTTTCCGGCAATCAAGATTTCGTACATGGTGCTGCCCGAAAAAATGGCGCAGATCTTCCGGGAAATCAAGAATGAATACACGCAGACCTGTTCGAAGGCCGAGCAGCTGACACTGGCGTTTTTCATGGAGGACGGATATTATTATACCGGAATCCGCAAGCTGCGCAGTCTGTACGCGCAGAAGCTGAACGCGGTGCTGCAGGCATTCGCGGCACATGGCAGACAAATCGTGACGCCGCGCAGCACCGATTCGGGCATCAACTTGACGGTCAACGTCCGTTCGAAAAAAAACGCCGACAGACTCTGCGCGGAGGCAAAATCCATCGGCTTACAGATGATTCCGCTGTCGGAAATCACCGACCAGGAAACCAGCGCCTTGAGCTTCTATTACAGCCAGCTGCCGCTTGGTGAGATCGATGGGCTGGTGGAAGAACTGATCCAAAGATGGGAGAGTAATTCTTGATTTTTTCAAGATGTTTTCCTATAATAAAAAGAAAACAATGTTAATTCCAGCTTGTAAAGGAAACTTTGAGGAAAAAATAATGGAAAAGTCATTAAATTCCGATGTTTTATTTAGTGTATTTGAGGATATGTGTTGCTTTGTAATTACAGATGCAGAAGGTCGATACCTGTATGTGAATAAAGAGTGGACACGTACAATGGGAATTGATTTTGCAGAAAATAAAATCTATGGACGCTTTGTAAACGAGTTAATATGTGACACAAAAATTGATAAAGCACTACGAGAAAACCAAACAATTTCGGGATACTCCACAATTCGAACCGTAGAGGGGAAGGAAAAAAGAGCCTTTTCAATCTATAACCCAATTCACAATGAAGCGGGGGAGGTTATTGCCGGCGCAATTATGGCCATCATAACGGGTGATGATGATAATGAAGTGGATCGCCTTATTAAAGAGTTGAACTTTTACAAGCAAGAATTGTCAAAATTGCGAGGGGCGAAATATGGAATTGAAAACATTGTAGGAAATTCAGCAGCTATTGCGAGATTGCGGGAAGAAATTAGACGAGCATCAAAATCAAATTCAACGGTTTTAATTACGGGGGAAACTGGGAGCGGAAAAGAACTAGTGGCTCATTCTATTCACGCTTTAAGCACGCGGTGCAATGAAAGCTTTATTAAGGTAAATTGTGCAAATATCCCGAAAGACTTGATGGAATCTGAATTTTTTGGCTATGAAGCAGGGGCGTTTACTGGTGCAAATAAAAAAGGAAAAATCGGAAAGTTTGAACAAGCAAACAAAGGAAGTATTTTTTTAGATGAAATCAATCAACTGTCCTACCATTTGCAGCCGAAACTATTAAGAGTTATGCAGGAGAGAGAATTTGAAAGAGTAGGGGGAAGCAGAAGTATTGCAATTGATGTAAGATTTATTGCAGCAACGAATGTTCCCCTCGAAGAACTTGTTGAGAAACAGAGATTTCGTCCGGATCTATACTATAGATTGAATGTAGTACCAATTAAGGTGCCATCATTGCGCGAACGCCGCGAAGATATTCCGATTCTTGTTGATGATATATTAAGAAAGCTGAACGGAGAAATCGGAATACCAGTCAGTGGGATATCGGAAGATATAAAACGTAAATTAATGAATTTAGATTACGACTGGCCGGGAAATGTGCGAGAATTACAAAATGTTATTGAATGGGCGATGAATATGTCTTATGGTGAACCGATAAAATGGAATCATTTCAGTCGTTACTTTTCGTTAAAGTCAAAAAACTTTGAAACAACAGGATTAGAGCTTGCAAGGCTTGATGAGATTGAAAAAGAAGCGGGATATTTTGCCAGAATCTTACGCCGTACAGGAATGGATGCAAAGATACAGGTCGTGTCTTGTGAATCACAGATCGGTGGAGGATCCCTTCCGCTTGAAAGGATGGAAAGCCGCGCCGTATCCATCCAGCCAAATGGTATGAGTGTAGCTGAGATGGAAGAAAAGATCAAGAAGGAAAAAGGTCAAGATGCCGACCTTGTTTATACTGCAAATAACAAGGCAAATCTCTTGGCAGATGCCAAAAAAGGTAAGGAAAAAGACAAAGCTAAGGAAAGTGATACCAAGAAAGAAAACTCTGAAACTAAGAAGAGCGATTCTAACCAGTACGGTTTGTGGATAGTCATTGCCTTAGTCGTTGTTGTAGGTGGCTTTATTGCTTTCAAACAATTTAGCAATAA
>OGHJ01001202.1_pt1 | contig 29685 bp, 29 predicted proteins | sample 1571351 | NCBI WGS metagenome assembly OGHJ01 (sample SAMEA2582037, study PRJEB24529) | metagenome | biome: Human gut stool | place: China | collected 2011 | reverse complement strand
ACTACGGCTCCGCTTCGCTCCGCCTAGGTCCATAGGACCGCTTTCCCCGGACCCCGTTTACGGGGGCGCTCTCTTGATAGATGCTGCAATATTTCCGGCGCGCAAAATCTGAGTGACTCTCCGCAATTCAATCCGGGCCCACTGGGGCCCTGCGTATGTAAAAATTTCAGGTTTTGCCATTCAACCACCGCGCCTGAGTTTGCCGAGCCAACGGCCCCGGTTCGTCGGCGGCCATGTCCCCACCATTGGCTGGAGAAGGCGTTGAACCGCACCGCACAAAACAGCCCGGGAGGGCTGCCCTGTCAAAAGCTCAGCTGGTCCAGCCCCCCGGAGAGCTCTCCCCCCGGCACGGGCAGGCCCAGGTGCTGATAGGCCTTGGGGGTGACGCACCGGCCCCGGGGGGTGCGGGTGAGGAAGCCCAGCTGCATCAGGTAGGGCTCGTACACGTCCTCCAGGGTGACCGCCTCCTCGTTGATGGTGGCGGCCAGGGTCTCCAGGCCCACCGGCCCGCCCCGGTAGTTCTCGATGATGCTCCGGAGCATCCGGTGGTCGATGGCGTCCAGGCCCAGGTGGTCGATCTCCAGGGCGGTGAGGGCCTCGTCGGCCACCCTTTTGGTTATAACCCCTCCGGCCTTCACCTGGGCGAAGTCCCGCACCCGCCGGAGCATCCGGTTGGCAATTCGTGGAGTTCCCCGGGAGCGCCTGGCGATCTCCATGGCCCCGTCGGGCTCGATGGGCACCTCCAGGATGCCGGCGGACCGTGTGACGATGAGGGAGAGCTCCTCCGGGGTGTAAAGCTCCAGCCTTAACGTCACCCCGAACCGGTCCCGGAGGGGGGCGGACAGCTGGCCCGCCCGGGTGGTGGCCCCGATGAGGGTGAACTTGGGCAAGTCCAGGCGGATGGAGTTGGCGGACGGCCCCTTGCCGATGATGATGTCGATGGCGTAGTCCTCCATGGCCGGGTACAGGACCTCCTCCACCGACCGGTTCAGGCGGTGGATCTCGTCCACAAAGAGGATGTCGTTCTCGTTCAGGTTGGTGAGCAGGGCGGCCAGGTCCCCCGCCTTCTCGATGGCCGGTCCGGAGGTGATGCGGATGTTCACCCCCATCTCGTTGGCGATGATGCCGCTGAGGGTGGTCTTGCCCAGCCCCGGGGGACCGTGGAGGAGCACATGGTCCAGGGGCTCATGGCGCATTTTGGCCGCCTGGATGAACACCTCCAGGTTGCCCTTGGCCTTCTCCTGGCCGATGTACTCCCGCAGGGTCTTGGGCCGGAGGGAGTACTCCCCCTCGTCCTCCCGGGTGAGGGAGGTGGTCACCAGGGGCTCGTCCAGCGCCTCCGGCTCAAAGTCTGTGTTGGAAAAATCGATTGCCATGGATTCACTTCCTGTCTGATGGTACGTTAAAATACAGAAAAATCACAGCCGCTCCGCCAGCTCACGCAGGGTATCCAGAAAGGCCTCCTCCCCCATGGTGTTCATTTTGAACAGCATGGCCTGGCTCCCTCCGGCGGTAATGGCAGACAGGCACAACTCCTCCCCGTCCCCCACCAGGGTCACCGTCATGGATACCCGGTTGCCCCCTGTCCAGCTGTACCGCTCGTACACCCGGACACAGCAGCGCACCCCGGAAAACATGATATAGCTCTCATCCTCAAAGCTGGCCGAGGAGCTGGCGCTCAAAATTCCGTCATGGAGATAGCGCAGGGTCTTATCAAAGTCGCCGCGAAACTGTTTTTCATACTTGGCCATTGGGTCTCAACTCCTTCTAACCCTTTTTCAGGACCTTCATTCCCTCAAACATGTTTGCGCCGTCGGAAAAAATCTCCAAAAATTTGTCCTCGCCCCAGTTGAAAACGACCCCCAGGCCGTTTCCCCGCCCGGCGGCGGAGATGGCGGAGGCGAAGGTATCTCCACCGTCGTTGACCAGCGTCACTGTCAGGCTCAGATAGTTGTCCCCCATCACACTGTACCGCTCATACACCCGGACGGCGACCCGGACGCGGCCGGAGGCATAGTCGCTGCCCCCGGTGTATTCCCCGTGGTTTTTGGTGAGATGGGCATGGAAATACTGCAAAATATCGTCAAATGAATAGGCACTGGGAAACACACATTCAAACTGAGCCATTTTCCTGCGTCTCCAGATGGAATTTTATCCCTTCATCATCTTCTTCAAGGCCTCTTTGATGACCTGCTCCAGAGTGAGGGCGTCCAGGTCGACGCCCTTCAGGGCCAGGTTGATCTCCCCCTGGGAGTAGCCCAGCACCGCCAGGGCGGCGGAGGCCTCGGACAGCTTGTTTTCCGGGATGACGGTGATGCCGGAGCCGCCGTAGCTCTCCCCCTGGATGGAGGCGGTCTGGCCCTTGGCCAGCTTGTCCTTCAGCTCCAGGATGATGCGCTGGGCGATTTTTTTGCCAATGCCCTGGGCCACAGTGAGGGCCTTCTCGTCCCCGGTGATGATGGAAAGAGCCAGATTGGCCGGGGTGCTGGCGGACAGGATGGACAGCGCCGCCTTGGGACCCACCCCGGACACGGAGGTGAGCTGCTGGAACAGGTTCAGCTCCTCCTGGGTGGCGAAGCCGAACAGGTCCACCCCGTCCTGGCGGACGCTCAGATAGGTGAAGAGCTTCCCCTTCTCCCCCTTTTTCAGGGCGGACAGGGTGTAGCTGGTGGTGCGGCAGGCGTAGCCCCCCCCGCCGCAGTCGATGACGGCCAGATAGGGCTCCACATGGGCCACGGTACCGCTGAGATAGTAGAACATGAAACAAACCCCTTTTTGGTTGAGAGTGGAGAGTGAAGAGTTGAGAGTGGAGAGAAGCGTTCAGGCAACCGGAGAGTTTTAGAAGATCGGAATCTCCACTCTGACATGCGCCTTCAGCGCGTGTCATACCGGCTTGGGTCAAAGGCCCGCTCGGTGTTCAGCAGGCTGGTGGCCGACCGGCCGTGGCAGATGGCGATGGCCAGGGCGTCGGCGGCGTCGTCGGGCCGGGGGATCTGCTTCATGCCCAGCAGCCGCTGGGTCATGAGCATCACCTGCCGCTTGTCCGCACCCCCGTAGCCCACCACCGCCTGCTTCACCTGCATGGGGGTGTACTCGAAGATGGGGACCCCCAGCTTCTCCGCCGCCAGGAGGATGACCCCCCGTCCGTGGGCCACGGCGATGCCGGTGGTGATGTTTTTGGTGAAGAAGAGCTCCTCCACCGCCATCTCGTCCGGGTGAAAGGTGCGGATCAGCTCCTCCATGTCGCTGGAGATCTGCAAAAGCCGGTTGGACAGGGGGATGCCCGGCGGGGTGGTGATCACCCCGTACTGGATCAAGGTATTCTTCTGCCGCTCCGCCCGGATGACCCCAAAGCCGATGGTGGCCACCCCGGGATCGATGCCCAATACGATCATGCCGCCCTCCCTGAACTTTCTGCGCAAACGAAATCAGTTTATTGTATCACACTTTTCCGGGCTTGGGAAGCCTGGGAAATGCTTCTGATCTGTGGTAGGATAGGGGCAGCAAATTCAAGTCTTAAAAACGAGGTGGTTTTATGGACCTGTATTCCACGCCCCTGGAGCTGCTCCCCCTGGATGGCCTGCGGCTGGGGGAGCAGCTCCTCCCCCTCGCCGCCTCCAAGGAGCAGGCGGAGGCCCTGCTGGGTCCGGCGGAGGAGTTCCAAGGAGACCAGTGGTACTACGCCGAAAGCGAGCTGCGCCTGGACTTTGACCAGTCGGGCCGGTTGGAATTTATCGAATTTTTAGGGGGCTTGGAGGGCCGGCTCCAGCCCACCATCTACGGCCTGCCCGCCTTCCAGACCGGGGCCGGCGAGCTGATCGAGGAGCTCACCCGGCGCAACAACGGCCCGGTGGACGACCGCGAGCAGGGCTATTCCTACGCCTTCCTGAACATCAGCGTGGGGGTCTACCGCTCCATCCTCCCCAAGGACGTCCGGGAGCTCATCGCCGAGATGGAGGAGAATGGCATCCCCACCCTTGACGATCCGGATGTGGAGCGGGACCGGCGCCGGGCGGAGCACTGGGAGACCATCGGAATCGGAGTCGCGGGCTATTACCAATAAAAACACCGAAAATCCAAGCTCCCCAGGCGGAACACGGGCAAATTAGACATTGACAACGGCTTTTCCATCGGGGATAATAACAGACATGGCACACAAATCCTGCCTGAAAAAGGAGTGCAGCATATGACAAAGGTAAATCAGAACTTCCTGAAGCTCCCCGGCAGCTACCTGTTTTCCGAGGTGGCCCGGCGGATCTCCGTCTACTCCGCCGCCCATCCGGAGGCCAAGATCATCAAGCTGTCCATCGGCGACGTGACCCGTCCCCTGGCCCCCGCGGTCATCGAGGCCATGCACCAGGCCGTCACCGAGATGGGCACCTTTGAGGGCTTCCACGGCTATGGCCCCGAGCAGGGCTACGACTTCCTGCGGGCGGCCATCGCCCAGCACGACTACGCCGCCCGGGGCGTGGATATGAAGCCCGAGGAGATCTTCGTCTCCGACGGCGCCAAGAGCGACTGCGGCAACATCGGCGACATCTTCGGGGTGGACAACGTGGTGGCCGTGTGCGACCCGGTGTACCCCGTGTACGTGGACACCAACGCCATGGCCGGCCGGGCGGGCGAGTACCAGGCCGAGCTGGGCCGCTGGTCCAAGCTGGTCTATATGCCCTGTGTGGAGGAGAACGGCTTTACCCCCCAGCCTCCCAAGGAGAAGGGGGACATCATCTACCTGTGCTTCCCCAACAACCCCACCGGCGCGGTGGCCACCAAGGAGCAGCTGAAGGTCTGGGTGGACTATGCCAACGCCAACGGCGCGGTCATCCTGTACGACTCCGCCTACGAGGCCTTCATCACCGAGGAGGACGTGCCCCACACCATCTATGAGGTGGAGGGCGCCCGCACCTGCGCCATCGAGTTCCGGTCCTACTCCAAGACCGCCGGCTTCACCGGCAACCGCTGCGCCTACACCGTGGTGCCCATGGAGCTGGAGCGGGACGGGGCCAAGCTCAACGCCCTGTGGAACCGCCGCCAGTGCACCAAGTTCAACGGTGTGCCCTACGTGGTCCAGCGGGGCGCGGCCGCCATCTACACCCCCGAGGGCAAGGAGCAGACCCGGGAGGCCATCGCCTACTACCAGAACAACGCCAAGGTCATCCGGGACGGCCTCACCGCCGCCGGTCTCACCTGCTTCGGCGGTGTGAACGCCCCCTACATCTGGCTGAAAACTCCCAACGGCATGGGCTCCTGGGAGTTCTTCGACCTGCTGCTGGATCAGGCCAACGTGGCCACCACCCCCGGCGCGGGCTTCGGGCCCAGCGGCGAGGGGTACATCCGCCTCACCGCCTTCGGCGACGCGGGGGCCACCCGCCAGGCCGTGGAGCGCATCAAGACTTCTCTGTAACCGAACACCAGCCGCCGGCTGTGCCGGCGGCTGGAATTTTTCTGCCTCCGCAAGAAATTCGCAAGAATTTTTCGGGAAAATCACAAGCTCCCCATGGGAAAACCTTCAAACAAAAAACGCCTTGCTCTGGTACGATTGGATCATCCAAGCAAGGCGGTTTGCCGTTTTAGGAGGTCTTTTCTATGAAACCCATGGATATTTTGGTGCTGTTCGGCGGGTGCTCCACCGAGTACGGGGTGTCTCTGGAGTCCGCCCACGCCGTCCTCTCCCACATGGACCCGGAAAAATACCGCCCCATCCCGGTGGGCATCACCCGGGACGGGGCCTGGTACTGGTACCCCGGCCCCCTGGAGGCCATCCCCCAGGACCAGTGGCAAGAGAACCCGGCCTGCGTCCCCTGCACCCTGCGGCTGGACCGTGGAAACTGTACTCTTCTCCTGTTAGATGGAAGTGAACAGGAAATTCCCTTTACAGCTGTTTTTCCGGTGCTCCACGGGAAGAACGGGGAGGACGGCACCATCCAGGGGCTCTTTGAGCTGGCGGGAATGCCGGTGATCGGCTGCGGCGCCCTGTCCAGCGCCCTGTGCATGGACAAGGTCCGCTCCCACCAGCTGGCCGCCCTGGCGGGGGTGGCCGTCCCAAAGGGGACGGTGGTCACCCGCCCCTATGACCCGGAAGCTCTGGCCGAGGCCGCCCGATCCATCGGCTATCCCCTGTTCGTCAAGCCGGTGCGGGCGGGCTCCTCCTTCGGAGTGACCCGGCTGGAAGGGCCGGAGGGCCTCATCCCCGCCGTGGAGGAGGCCTTCCGCCACGACCGGGAGGTTTTATTGGAGGAGGCCGTCCCCGGCTTTGAGGTGGGCTGCGCCGTGCTGGGCAACGGGGAGCTCACCGTGGGGCTGGTGGACGAGATCGAGCTGTCCGGCGGCTTCTTCAATTTTGAGGAGAAGTACACCCTGAAAACCTCCGCCATCCACTGCCCCGCCCGGATTCCCCAGGAAAAGGCGGCGGAGATTCAGGCGGCGGCCAAGGCCATCTACCGGGCCCTGGACTGCCGGGTGTTCGCCCGGGTGGACCTGTTCCTCACCCCGGAGGGGAAGATCGTCTTCAACGAGGTGAACACCATCCCCGGCTTCACCTCCCACAGCCGCTATCCCACCATGATGAAGGGGATCGGGCTGGACTTCTCCGCCCTGGTGGACCGGATCATCACACTGGGGGTGACAGGATGAAACGCCTTACCCTCCATTGGTCCCAGAGCTTTCGCGGGCCCCTGATCCTGGTGAACCGGGACCACCCCCTCCAGGAGACCGGAACGCCCGAGCTCATCCCCCTGGACGCCGCCTATCCGGACATCCGCATGGAGCGCCGGGCGGGAAAACTCCTGTCCGCCTGCATCCAGGCCGCCGGGGGCCGGGGGACCATCGTCCCCGTGTCCGGCTGGCGCAGCTTTAGAGAACAGCAATCCATCTGGGACGACACGTTAGCAAAAGAGGGGGAGGCCTTCACCCGGCAGTATGTGGCCTTCCCCGGGTGCAGTGAGCACCAGACCGGCCTGGCCATGGACCTGGCCAAGGCCGCCCCCAGCATCGACTTCATCCGCCCCGACTTTCCCGACGAGGGCCCCTGCGGGACCTTCCGCCGCCTGGCCGCCCAATACGGCTTCATCCAGCGCTACCGCCGGGAGAAGGAGGCGGTCACCCGCATCGCCGAGGAGCCCTGGCACTTCCGGTATGTGGGGGTGCCTCACGCTCTGCTCATGGAGGAGAACCGCCTGTGCCTGGAGGAGTACGTCCCCTTCCTGCAAAGCGGTGTAAAGGTATTCCGCCTGTCTAACGGGCGCACCGCCCGGGTGTCCTGGCTCCCCTGTCCCGGAGAGGAGATTCAGACGGAGGTCCCCGAGGGCTGCTGGCAGGTCTCCGGGGATAACCAGGGCGGGTTCATCCTCACCCTGTGGGAGGGTGGGCTATGAGCAGAAAACGGCGCTCCCCCGCCCTGGACCGGTTCCGCCTGCTCTCCGCCCTTCTGGTGGTGTGCAACCACACCTCCCCCCTGGACTCCTTCGCGCCTGGGGCGGACTTCTGGCTCACCCGGGTGCTGGCCCGGGTGGCCGTCCCCTTCTTCTTCATGGTCAGCGGGTATTTTCTCTCCCAAAGAAATTGGGCGCACACGGGGAAATTTCTGAAAAAGACCGCCCTGGTGTACGCCCTGGCGGTGGTCCTCTACCTGCCTTTAAACTGGTACAACGGGGGCTTCGCCTCCCCCCTCCAGTGGCTCCAGAAGCTGCTGCTGGACGGCACGCTGTACCACCTTTGGTACTTTCCTGCGGTCCTCCTGGGAGTGGTGATCGCGCGGAATCTGGCCCGGCTCCCCGTCCCCGCAGCCCTGTCCCTGGCCGGGCTCCTCTATCTGGTGGGCGTGGGTGGTGACAGCTATTATGGCTTTACAGTCGCTGTCCCGGTGCTGAAAACCCTGTATGACGGCATTTTTCTGGTGTTCTCCTACACCCGGAACGGCCTGTTCTTCGCCCCCCTCTTTCTTCTGCTGGGAGCGGCGGGACTCCGGTGGAGCCGCCGGACCTCCGCCGCGGGCTTCGTCCTGTCCCTCCTGGGCATGAGCCTGGAGGCACTCTGGCTCCGGGGCCTCGACTGGCCCCGCCACGACAGCATGTACCTGCTCCTCCCCCTGTGCATGGTCTTTTTGTTCTCGCTGCTCTTGGGGGAGAACCGGGGCGAGGACAAGCGGGCCCGGCGGGCGTCCCTGCTGGTCTACCTCCTCCACCCCTGGTCCATCGTACTGGTGCGGGGCGGCGCTGAGGCGGCGGGCCTGGAGGGCATTTTCGTACAAAACAGCCTGGGCCACTTCTGCGCCGTGCTGGCCCTCACCGTGGGGATGGCGCTGGCACTGGACGGACTGCGGCCCATCCGGCCCGATCCGCGTGGCCGTGCCTGGGCGGAGGTGGACCTGGAGGCCCTGGCCCGCAACGCCCGGACCCTGGAGAGCACCCTCTCCCCGGAGTGCCGGCTCATGGCGGTGGTGAAGGCGGATGGCTACGGCCACGGGGCGGTTCCAACGGCCCGGCGGCTTTGGAGAGAGGGGGTGCGGGCCTTCGCCGTGGCCTCCCTGTCCGAGGGCATTTCCCTGCGGAAGCACGGGGTCCGGGGGACCATCCTCATTCTGGGCTATACCCCGCCCCGGGAGGTCCCCCTGCTCCGGCGGTGGCATCTCACCCAGACGGTGGCCGACGAGGCCCACGGCCGGGCCCTGGCCGCCCAGGGGAAATCGGTCCAGGTCCACCTGGCCCTGGACACGGGGATGCACCGGCTGGGGGTTCCGGCGGAGGACCGGGCGGCCATCCAGCGGCTGTACCGGCTGAAACATCTGCGCATCACCGGCGCCTTCTCCCACCTGTGCGTGTCCGACTCCCTGGAGCCGGACCAGGTGGACTTTACTCAGAAGCAGCTCGCCCGCTTTTACGGCACACTGGACTGGATGCGGGAGCAGGGCCTGAAGCCGGGGGCGGTCCATATCCAGGCCAGCTACGGGATGCTCAACCTGCCGCCCCAGCCCTGTCACTACGCCCGGGCGGGGATCGCCCTGTACGGGGTATACAGCGACCTCTCCCCTGTCCACCGCCGCCTGCCTCTGAGACCGGTCCTGACCCTCCGGGCCCGGGTGGCCTCGGTGCGCACCCTCCGGCCCGGCCAGGGGGCGGGCTACGGCCTGGCCTTTCAGGCCCGGCGGGAGACCCGGCTGGCCGTGGTCGCCATCGGATACGCCGACGGCCTGCCCCGGAACCTGCCCCAGAAGGGCGGCCGGGTGCTCATCCGGGGGACCTTCTGCCCCATGGTGGGGCGGATGTGCATGGACCAGCTGCTGGTGGACGTGACCGATCTGCCCGAGGCCGCCCCGGGAGATGTGGTCACCCTCATCGGCCGGGACGGGTCCAAGGAGCTGCGGGCAGAGGAGCTGGCCGTCCGGTGCGGCACCATCACCAACGAGCTGCTCTCCCGCCTGGGGGCGCGGCTGGAGCGGGTTTACCGATAATCAAAGAGGCGAGCAGCGCCTCTACGGCGTACTCAGAAACGGTCCCGGCCCTCCTGCGGCATCCCCGGAGGCGGGCCGATGGGGACATCGGCCCCTACACACAGCAGGTATAATTTCATATCGAACTTGGGCGGCCCGGTGTGCCGCCCCTACGCCCAGCGACAGCAAACGACTGCTCGGCAAAGCCAGGCGCAGAACGGAAATCGCACCGGCTTTAATTTTCCTCTTAGCCAGCCCCCAGTGGGGCGGCAGGAATTTAGATGGCCACTCAGATTTTGCGCGCCGGAAATTTTTTGCCTAGCCAAAGGGATAACCCCTGTCAACGGGGTCCGGGGCCGACTCCCCCTGTCAGGGGGGAGATGTCGCGAAGCGACAAAGGGGGTAGGGTAGGCGACTATGAGCACAAAGTGCTCATCTGGAGCCGTCCCCGGCGGCGTTTTGCCCAATCCATCGTTGCTCCCGGTGAAGCCCAGCGCAGCGGGTTCGCCGGGAAGAGGAGGAGCAAGGGAGCGGTCGCAGTTTTCGCCGTCAGGCGGAAACGGAGACAAGCGGACTTTGCGACGACGAGCCGCCGGGGGCAAAGTAACTCGCCGCCCGCAGGCGGCGAAATTCCCCCTGCGTATAACAAACCCAATCCAAAATCTGCCCATCCGCCCCAGTGTGCGCACTGGGGCACCTTCCCCCAAGGGGAAGGCTTATATAAAAAACAGAAAACCCCCGGTTCCGCAAAAACCGCCGGAACCGGGGGCGCTTTCATAGTTTGAAAGCCAAAAACAAAATTACATCTGCACCCGATGGAAGACCTTCTTGCCCTTTTTGAGCATCAGGCCGTCGCCCTGGAAGTCGGCGGCGGTGTAGCTCTGGGCCACGTCGGCAACCTTCTCGCCGTTGGCCTCCACGCCGCCCTGCTCCACCAGGCGGCGGGCCTCCTTCTTGGAAGGGGCCAGCTTGCACTTGAGCATCAGATCCAGGATACCGATGGAGCCGTCGGTGAGGTCGGCCTCGGTGAGGGTGGTGGCGGGCACGTTGCTCATGTCGCCGCCGCCCACAAACAGCGCCTTGGCGGCGTCCTGGGCCTTCTGGGCCTCCTCCTCGCCGTGGACCAGCTTGGTGAGCTCAAAGGCCAGGATCTCCTTGGCGGTGTTCAGCTGACTGCCCTCCCACTTGTCCATCTCGTCGATCTGCTCCAGAGGCAGGAAGGTGAGCATGCGCAGGCACTTGAGCACGTCGTCGTCCCCCACGTTGCGCCAGTACTGATAGAACTCGTAGGGGGAGGTTTTCTCCGGGTCCAGCCACACGGCGCCCTTGGCGGTCTTGCCCATCTTCTTGCCCTCGGAGTTGAGGAGCAGGGTGATGGTCATGGCGTGGGCGTCCTTGCCCAGCTTTTTGCGGATGAGCTCGGTGCCGCCCAGCATGTTGGACCACTGATCGTCGCCGCCGAACTGCATGTTGCAGCCGTAGTGCTGGAACAGGTAGTAGAAGTCGTAGGACTGCATGATCATATAGTTGAACTCCAGGAAGGACAGGCCCTTCTCCATGCGCTGCTCATAGCACTTGGCCCGGAGCATGTTGTTCACCGAGAAGCAAGCGCCCACGTCCCGCAGCAGGTCGATATAGTTGAGCTTCAGCAGCCAGTCGGCGTTGTTCACCATCTGGGCCTTGCCCTCGCCGAACTCGATGAACCGCTCCATCTGCTTCTTGAAGCAGGCGCAGTTGTGCTGTATGGTCTCCACCGTCATCATGGAGCGCATGTCGGTGCGGCCGGAGGGGTCGCCGATCATGGTGGTGCCGCCGCCGATGAGGGCGATGGGCTTGTTGCCTGCCATCTGCAGACGCTTCATCAGGGTCAGGGCCATGAAGTGGCCGGCAGTCAGGCTGTCGGCGGTGCAGTCAAAGCCGATGTAGAAGGTGGCCTTGCCGTTGTTGATGACGTCGATGATCTCGTCATCGGTGATCTGAGCCACGAGGCCGCGGGCCTTGAGTTCTTCGTACAGAGTCATAAAAATTTCCTCCTGTTTGTCGGGCAGAGGGAAAATAAAACACCCTCTGCCAAAATAAATTTGGCAGAGGGCGATAAAATTCGCGGTACCACCTCTGTTTGCCGCCTCTTCACAGAGACGGCCTCACGAGTGCGCACCCCAGAGTAGAGTGACACTCCTGCGTTTGTAACGCTCGCACGCGGCACAGCCTACTATTCGTTCAGCCTGCGGCTCAGGGACGTATTTCGCCTGCGTCTCCGCAGCCCCTTTCACCAGCCGGGGCCTCTCTGGGCAGAGCGCATCAGGGTACTCGGTTCCCATCTTCGCCTTTCAACGAGATTCAGTTTAGCACATCCCTGCCGGAATGTCAAGCGCTGGCTTTTTTCTTATTTTTCTGCGTTCCGGCCTAGCATTTCCCGGGCATTGGCCAGCGAAAGCTCTGTGACATGGTCGCCGGAGATGAGGCGGGCCAGCGCCTCTACACGGCCATTCTCGTCCAGCGGATGTATCTCAGTATAGGTACGCTCGTTCGTGATATTTTTCTGGATAAGCAGATGGCAGTCGGCCAGTGCAGCGATCTGCGCCGTATGAGTGATGCAGAGGATCTGATGGCCCTCGGCGCTCTGACGCAGTACCTCGCCGATACGGCTGGCTGCTTTGCCCGATACGCCGCTGTCGATCTCGTCGTAAATAACGGTCGGCACGGCGTCTTTATCAGCCATTGCGTTTTTAATGGCAAGGGTAATACGGCTCAACTCACCGCCCGAGGCGATCTTTGCCAGAGGCTTCGGAGCTTCGCCGGGGTTTGTGGAGATATAGAACTCGATGCTGTCCTGCCCATGGCTGGCCAGCGGGCCGCGCGAATGGCGAAGCGTCATCCGCACACCCGGCATGTTCAGGAAGTCCAGCGTGCCAGAAATACGCTTGTTCAGCTCATCAAAAGCTTTCAGACGGGTCTGGGTCAGAGCTTCGGCCTTTTCCCGCGCAAGGGTGTAGAGACGGCGCTGCTCTTTCTGCAAGTGCTCTACCCTCTCCTGCGAGGACTGTATCATCTCAAGTTCTTTCCGTGCCCGTTCGCCAAAGGCGAGGATGTCCTCTACGGTGTCTCCGTACTTCCGCCGGAGCTTATAGATAAGGTCGATGCGCTGCTCGATCTCGTCCAGCTCTGCGTCGTTGGTGTCGTAGGCGTCCAGACGGCCAATGAGGTCTGCGGCGACATCCTTCGCGGTGTAATAAAGGTCGAGCAGCTGGCCCGCACCGGCAGACAGCTCTCCGTCGAGCTGTGCCGCTGCGTCCACAGCGTTGGAGGCTTCGCCCAGAAGGTCAACAGCCCCCGGGGCCTCGTCGCCGCCGGAGAGCAACGCATAACACTGTGCGATACGGTCTCGGATGGTGGAAGCATTTGCCAGCACTTTGCGGCGGCTTTCCAGCATCTGCTCCTCCCCTGCCGTCAGGCCGGCATCGTCGATCTCCTGCACCTGATAGCTCAGCAGATCGATACGGCGCTGCTTTTCGCTCTCGTCGGTTATCATGGCGTCCAGCGCCTTTTTGACGCTGACCAGTTCCCGGTAGATAGCATAATACGCCTGATACTCAGCGCTGTTCTGGGCGTAAGCATCCAGAATGCCCTCGTGACGGGCCGGGTTCAGCAGACCCACGGAGTCGTGCTGACCGTTGATGTTGATAAGCCCGCCGCACAGCTCCCGCAGGACGGCGGCAGTAGCCGGCATCCCGTTGATACGGCAGGTGCTCTTGCCCTCGGCGGTGATCTCACGGCTGAGCAGCAGGGCCTCCGAGCGCTCATAGCCTGCCTTTTCGAGGCTGTCGAGAACAGCAGACGGCACGTCCTCGAACGCGGCCCGGATAACGGCCTTAGCCGCGCCGGTGCGCACAAGATCCTTGGAAGTGCGGTTGCCCAGAATGGCGTTGATGGAGTCGATGAGGATGGATTTACCTGCGCCCGTCTCACCGGTCAGGACGTTGAGGCCCTTTTCGAAATGGACGTTTGCTTTCTGGATAACTGCAACATTTTCGATTTGCAGGCTGCTCAGCATAGTTTCACTCCCGCGTTTATTTCTGCCCGATATGACGGGTCAGTTCCGAACAGATGGTCTTTGCGTCCCGCTCCGAACGGGCTACGATAAGGAATGTATCGTCGCCGGAAAGCGTACCGACGACATTCTTCCATTTCAAGGCGTCGAATACCTCACAGGCAGCGTTCGCCATGCCGGAGTAGCACTTCACCAGCACGACATGTCCGGCAAAATCCACCCCCAGCACCGACTCGTGGAATATCGTCTCAAATCGGCCCTGCATCTTGGGGTTGAGGCTTTCGTTGTGGCTGGAAACATAGCGGTAGCCGTCGGCGGTGGCAGCTTTGACGAGGCACAGCTCCCGGATGTCCCTGGAAATGGTAGCCTGTGTCACCTCGAAGCCCTCCTGGCGCAGATGCTCGAGAAGTACCTCCTGTCGGCTGATGGGATGTTCCTGAATGAGGCGGAGGATCGTCTGCTGACGTTCCGTCTTGCCTTTTGCCTCAGCTGGATTGTTTCGGCCCATATTCCTTGCCTCCTCTTGTTATTATCTCCGGCTGCGCAGCTTCTGGTCGATGGCCTGAAACTGGTCTGCCCTGCTAAAGGTGACGAGCTGTACGATCTGGTCAGAGAGGCGTATCTCCGCCGTCGAGCCGGCACTGAGCGGATATTCCGCTGCGCCGTCGCAGCTCAGGAACACTTCGTTGTCGATGACCTGCCCCACACAGATGTTTATTTTGCGCTCCTGAGCAAAGACCATCGCAGGGCTGGTCAGACTGTGGGGACAGATGGGAGTGACGACGATGCCCTTGGTCTGCGAGTCCAAGATCGGCCCGCCGGCCGCCAGCGAATAGGCTGTGGAGCCTGTAGGGGTTGCCACGATGACGCCGTCACCACGGTAATGCTCTACGAGGATGTCGTCGCAGTAGATGCTGAAGTCGATGGCCTGCTGCAGGCGGCCTTTCGTCACGACCACATCGTTGAGGGCATGGCCTTCCCAGCCATCCTCGCCCAGCACCCGCACATAGAGCAGCATCCGGCTGTCCAGCATATATTCTCCCCGCACCAGAGCGGCGAGTTTTTCTTCCATTTCATCCACCTCACAGGTGGCGAGGAAGCCGCAGCGTCCGATGTTAATGCCGAGGATGGGTTTTTGATATTGCAGCGTAAAATTTGCCTCGTGCAGGATGGTTCCATCACCACCGATGGTCAGGATGACATCGGTGCGCGGAAAGCATTCTTCCAAAGGAAGGTACTGTACACCTTCCACATAGCAGGACTCTTTCAGGTCATCCCGCATCAGGACGACAGCCCCCTGCATCAGCAGGAGCTGCGCTGCCCGGCGGGCGGTATCAGCAGCCTGTTCCTTTCCGGGGTTTGGCGAAATGTAAACAGTCATAGGGCGGTTTATTCCTCCGTCTCCCAGCAGATTTACTTGTCCAGAGAGCTGTGGCTTGCCGCTACGACCTGTTCGGCAACAGAATCATCCAGCACACCGGGATGTTCGCTCTTCTGGACGAACATCAGGTACTCAATGTTGCCCTCAGGGCCTTTGACGGGGCTGAAATCCAGTCCGCGCACGACGAAACCGTTTGCAGCGGCATAGCCCATCGCATTGTGGAGCACTTCGCGGTGGGTGGCAGGGTCGCGGACGACACCGTTTTTACCCACCTTCTCGCGGCCAGCCTCGAACTGAGGCTTGACAAGGCAGACACCCATTGCGTCGGGCGTCGTGATAGCCTGCGCCACCGGGAAGATATGATGCAGCGAGATAAACGACACATCCACGCTGAAAAACTCAATAGGCTCTGCCAGCATGTCCAGCGTGACATTGCGGATGTTGGTGCGCTCCATGTTGACGACGCGCTCGTCAGTGCGCAGGCTCCATGCCAGCTGACCGTAGCCGACGTCCACGGCATAGACCTTGACTGCACCGTTCTGCAGCATACAATCGGTAAAGCCGCCGGTGGACGCACCGATGTCCATACAGACCTTGCCGTTCGGCGTCAGAGGAAAGCACTGCATTGCCTTTTCCAGTTTGAGGCCGCCGCGGCTGACATAGCCGATGTCATGGCCGCGCACCTCGACCTTGGCGTCTTCCTTTATCATCTCGCCGGCCTTGTCCACCTTCTGCTCGTTGACAAAAACGACACCGGCCATGATGAGGGCTTTGGCACGCTCACGGCTCTGGATCATGCCGTGCTGCACCAGATATTGGTCCAAACGAATTTTCAAAGTGTTTTCTCTCCTTTCGGGTCCGCTTCCCGCACAGCCTCGGCCAGATGTGCGGCATCCAGCCCAGTCGCCTGTTTGATTTGAGGAACCGTCGCGTGAGGCAGGCACAGCTTCTTCACGGCACGGTGGATGTACCGGCCCTGCCAGCCAGCATCCTGCAGGGCGCGGGCAAGGTGTTCGCCGATGCCGCCGCAGGCCACGCACTCTTCGGCCATCAGAACGACGGGATAGGCTGAAAGGTCACGAATCAGTTCTTCCTCAAACGGGAAGATACGCACCAGCTTATAAACATCGCAGGAGATGCCCTCTTTGGCCAGCAGCTCTGCGGCAGCGAGAACATCTTCCACCTCATCGGCGTAGCTCACCAGTGCGGCCTTTGCACCCGGTGTGGAAATGAGTTTATCGTATTCCTTGCCCGAGCAGCCGTATTTTGCCAGAGCTTTGCTCTCTCCGCCGCGGGGGTAACGGATGGCCCGGGGGCCCTGCATCTCATGGCTCAGCAGGATGGGAAGCCAATGCCGCAGTTCTTCGTAGTTTGAAGGCGAATAGATGGGCATTCCGGTCTGGCTGAGAAAAGCCGGGTCGTAGATGCCCTGGTGCGTCTCACCGTCTCCGGGGACGAAACCTGCACGGTCCACCGCGAAGATGACATTTTCATGCAGAAGGTTGACGTCATGGATGATCTGGTCGTAGCTGCGCTGCAGGAAGGTCGAATAAATGCAGACCACCGGCAGCATCCCCTTGCTGGCCAGACCAGCTGCAAAGGTCACGGCATGCTGTTCGGCCATGCCGACATCGAAGAAGCGCTCCGGATGGGCATGACTGAAAAACTGCAGACCTGTGCCGTATTTCATGGCGGCAGTAATGGCACAGAGGGTTTTGTCGGTGTTTCCGGCGGCGCTGAGCGTCCGGCCAAAGGCATTCGAGAACGACTCTGCCGGAGCGACCTCGGGGTCAGGGATGCCGGTCAGGTCGAATTTGGAAACGCCATGGTAATTGCCGGGGTTCGACTCAGCGGGCGCATAGCCCTTGCCCTTTTTCGTCACGACATGGAGCAATGTCGGCCCGGGCTGAGCACAGACAGTCTGGAAAATGCGTTCCAGTTCCGGCTCGTCGTGGCCGTCGATGAGTCCAAAATAGTGAAACCCCATATCCTCGAACATCGTGGAATGGTACATGGCCCGGCGAATTGCTTTTTTGCTGTTCTGAAGAGCGCTTTTGATGGGCGCTCCGATGACAGGCACACCGTTCAGGAAGCTGTTGACATTTTCCTTGGCCGTAAAATAGCCGCTTGTGGTGCGCAGATGGCCAAGATAGCTTGCCAACGCACCAACATTATGGGAAATGGACATTTTATTATCGTTAAGGATGACCAGGAGATTGTCCAGCTTTCCGATATTGTTCATCCCCTCGTAGACCATGCCGCCGGTGAACGCACCGTCGCCGATGATGGCCACCACATGGCCCGGCTCCCCTTTCAGCTTTTTGGCCCATGCGATGCCGATGGCAACAGAAAGAGCTGTATTGCCGTGTCCGGCGATAAAAGCGTCATGGGCGCTCTCATTGGGATTCGGAAAGCCCGAAAGGCCGTCCAGCTGCCGCAAGGTGCCAAAGCGCTTATACCTCCCGGTCAGGAGCTTATGGGTGTAGCACTGATGTCCTACGTCAAACACGAAAGCGTCCTGAGGGGTCTCAAAGACACGATGAAGTGCTACTGTCAACTCGACTGCACCGAGATTGGAAGCAAGATGTCCGCCTGTTTTGGATACGCTGTCCAGCAGAAACTGACGGATCTCGCCGCAGAGCTGCTGGATCTGCGCGCTGTTCAAGCGCTTCAGGTCACGAGGCTGTGAAATATTCTGAAGCAATGAAGGATGCATAAAATGACCGTCCTCCTCACATTTCAAATTCCTGATGTTTTTTACTTAGACAAGGTGCATGGGATACAGGCAGCCGACCACGATGCCGACGACCATGCCGGCCATGACCTGCAGGGGCGTATGGCCGACCATCTCCTTCAGATGCATATTCTGCAAAAACGGAGAGTTCTTTTCGCTGATGTCGATCCACTCTTCGATCATCTGGTTGAGCACTTTGGCCTGCTCGCCCGTCTCGTGGCGCACCCCCATTGCATCGTGCATGGTGATGATAGCGACCACACTGGCCACAGCAAAAATAGCCGAGCTGACTCCCTCGCTGCGGGCTGCGGCAATGACCATCGCGCAGACTGTCGCGCTGTGGGCACTGGGCATACCGCCGTCGCCCCACATCCTCTCGAGCTGGAACTTGCCCAGCAGGATAAAGTTGATGATGGTCTTGAGCACCTGTGCAACGAACCAGCCCACGATGGAAACAGTCAATATCTCGTTGACCGAGAACAATTCTTTGATAAATTGCATAGTTTGTTCACCTTCTTGAATTTTATCGCAATCCCACAGCCGACGTCTCAAAAAGCAGTGCATTTGCGATATGTAGTCCTGTGCGATTTCTGAGACGATTTCGGCGTAGAATGCGACTGGCTCAGCTGCGGCGGTTCAGCAGGGTGCGGGCCAGCTGCTCCAAAAACGCACTCTTTTCGCCGAATGCGTCGCGCAGCGCTGTGCAGGTCTCGTCATTCAGCTTTTCCGCCAGCTGCATGGCACCGTCAACGCCGAACAGGGTGACAAAAGTCGTTTTGCCATTTTCGCTGTCGCTGCCAATGGGTTTGCCCAGCTGCTCGGCGGTTCCGGTCACGTCCAGCACATCGTCCACGACCTGGAACACGAGACCGATGCCATAAGCATATGCTTTCAGCGCCTTACGCTGAACCTCATCGGCCTGTGCTGCAGCACCGCCCATCTGGATAGCTGCATTGATGAGTGCGCCGGTCTTGTGGCGGTGGATGAGACGGAGCTGTTCCTCGGTAGCGGCAAGCGCCTCATATTTCAAATCGAGTTCCTGACCATACACCATGCCTCGGCTGCCTGCACCTGCGCCCAGCGCCTGTGCCGCGTGGACACAGACAGAAGCGGGAGCAGACGCACCGGCGACTGCCTCGAAAGCCTCGGTCAGCAGGACGTCACCGGCCAGCATCGCGGTGGATTCGCCGAATGCCTTGTGGCAGGAGGGCTTGCCGCGGCGCATATCGTCGTTATCCATGCAGGGCAGATCATCGTGGATGAGCGAATAGCAGTGCAGCATCTCGACTGCGGCTGCAAACTGCTCAGCTGCCTCGGCATTGCCGTGGAGCATATCACACACGGCCAGCACCAGCACAGCGCGAATACGCTTGCCGCCGCCCAGCAGGCTGTAGCGTGCTGCGCGGCAGACGTCAGATTCCTCAGGCAGATAGCGCTCACACGCCTGGCTCAATGCCTTTTCTGCACAGGCCAGATATTCGTCATACTGCTTTTTATACTCTGCGCTCTCCATAATGGTTCCTCCCTGCAAACTGTTTGCTTTTATTCTTCTGTTTCGGGTCCTGCCTTTTCGCTGCGGGAAGCATCGATCTCCTCCATTTGAAGCGATGCTTTTTCCAGCGCAGCATGGCAGTATTCCATCAGCGAAGCCGCTTCTGCATAGAGCTTGACCGACTCAGAAAGGGTCGTCTCTTCGCTCTGCATCTGGCTCAGGATGGTTTCCAGACGGGCCATGCCGTCTTCAAAGTTTTTGGGTGCTCTCATTCAGTTCCTCCACGGACGTGACCGTACATTCTGCTGTGTGCGCTGCACCGCGCAGGGTGAGCTTATCACCGGTTGCAAGAACATCTGCACTGCACAGCCTGCCTTTGCTGTCATATACCATCGCATAGCCGCGCCCCAGTACCCGGTAGGGGCTGAGAGAATCGGTCAGTGCTGCGGCGTGGCGCAGCTGCGCCTGTCGCTTCTGAATACAGCTCTGCGCAGCCGCCTCGAGTTCTTTCTGCACTGCGGCAAGCTCTGCCTGCCCACCGGTCAGTTTCCGGCGGGTCAAATTATAGGAAAGCTGCTGCTCAGCCATCATCAGACGACCAGATGCTGCATCCAGACGGCGCTGCATCGCGCTCTGGCAGCCCTGTTCCAGCTGGGACAGCGCCCGCAGAAGCTCTGCACGATCCGGCACGGCTAATTCTGCCGCAGCCGATGGGGTCGGCGCACGGCGGTCCGCCACAAAGTCTAAAATGGTAAAGTCTATCTCATGCCCAATAGCACTGATAAGCGGCACTTTGCAGCGGTAAGCTGCCCGGGCGATGACCTCGGCGTTGAAGACCCAGAGGTCTTCCCTGCTGCCGCCGCCCCGGGCTACGATAATTTCGTCTACCCGACCGCTTTTATCCAGCTTTCCGATGGCATCTGCGACCTGCTGCGCCGCCTCAAAGCCCTGCACATTGACCGGGCAGAGCAGGAGTTTCGCCGCAGGCCAGCGCCGACCAATGACATTGCGAATGTCCTGCAATGCCGCGCCGGTCTTGCTGGTGACGACGCCGATGCATTTGGGATACGTGGGCAGCGGCTTTTTGTGCTCTGCCGCAAAAAGTCCCTCCTGCTCGAGCTTGGCTTTCAGCTGCTCAAAAGCAAGCTGCGCCGCACCAATGCCGTCCGGGAACATCTCGTTGACATAGATCTGGAACGCTCCGTCCCGCTCATAAAGAGTAGCACGACATCGCACGACTACCTTCATGCCCTCTTCCGGGCGGAAGCCCAGCCGCCGCGCATCTGAGCGGAACATCACCGCTTTGACACTGGCGCTGGCGTCCCGGAGAGAGAAATAACAGTGGCCGCTGCGGGCGTTCTGTACGAAGTTTGCGATCTCGCCCCGCAGCGCCAAATCGAACAGGATGTCATTTGCATCCAGCAGCGTCTTGACATACTGGTTCAGGGCCGAGACGGTGATCACTTCAGCCATAGCCCGGCCTCCCGTGCGGCGAGGATAGATACGCCGATGGCGTTGTCACTGGAATACTGGCCGGGTACGAAATACACCTGCGGGAGGCGCTGCTGCACCCAGCTGCGAATGATGTCACTGCTCATCACGCCGCCTGCACAGACCACAGCAAGCCCGGGATATTCCTTCTGAGCCGCTTTGGTCATCTTGACCACAGTATCTGCCACGCAGAGCAGGCAGTACTTACAGACATAGGCAGGGCTTTTGCCAGCTGTCAACAAAGCATTGCACTGGTTTTCCAGCCCGGAAAGGCTGCATTCCATGCCTCGGACACTGGATTTCGGTTTTATCGTCACATCACATTCCGCGGCCAGACGAGAGACTTCGACGCCAGCCGGGAATTCAAAGCCCAGCTTGACGCCCACACGGTCCACAGCCTGTCCGGCGTAGAGGTCGGAGCTGGTCCCCAGCGTCTCGATATGCTTCACTTCATCGCAAAGGAGCAGGTCAGTCGTGCCGCCGGAAATATGGAACAGCAGTGTTTTCTCGCGGAAGAGCTCTTCACCCTTGGCCGCAAACAGTGCCGCCGCCGCATGGCCCTGCTGATGGGTCGTGCGGACGAGCGGGATGCCCCGGGCCAGCGCGAACGCCTCGGCAGCGCTGACGCCCGCCAGAAAACAGGGCATATAACTGCCCTCTACCGGACGGGGCTTTTCCGACACGCCTACGGCACTGATTTTGGTCAAATCGAATTCACCGCTCAGTTCTTTCAGCATCTCAGGCAGAGCGGCTGTGTGGTGAAAAAGGGCGTCGCTCTGGCGCAGCCCAAGCTGGCCCTCCTTCACCGGAAGGAAACGCTTTTTTGCGCAAACAACCTCTCCGGCTGTATCAAAGACAGCCAGAGAGGTTGCATAATTGCTGGTGTCGATGCCCAGCGTATAGCTGCTCACAGCTGCTCAGGCTCTGCGTCCAGACCCTGCTCGCGTGCCACCGTACCCAGCAGACCGTTGACGAACTGATAATCCTCGTCTGCGCCATACTTTTTGGTCAGCTCGACTGCCTCATTGATGACGACGCCAGGCTTTTTCTCGTCGCCGTACAGCATCTCGGCCAGACCCAGACGGAGCACCGTCAGGCTCACGCGGGGCAGACGCTCCATGGTCCAGTTGCGCAGATGGGCGCTGATGAGGTCGTCCACCTCTGCGGAATGCTCATAATAAGCCCGCAGCAGGCGCTGGCCAAAAACATCCACCGGATGCTCTTCATCGCACTCGTGGTGGTTGTCCAGAGCCTCCTGCAGGGGAATGTCACCAAAGGTCTGAGAAAATGCCAGCAGAAATGCATTTTCGCGTGCTTCACGACGGGGCAAAATATTTTCCATAATGTTCCTCTCACAGCGGCAAGGCCCTCCCTTTTGCGGGAAGGCCGACCGCAATTCTCTTTTACGTTTTATTTCTCGGCTCAGGCCTGCGGCTCAGCCGCCGGGGCCAGACCGGCAATGACAAGGTCAACGCGGCTGACCGTGACATTGGTCATGTTCTGAACGGCAGACTTGACGTTTTCCTGCACCTTTTCAGCCACAGCCGGGATGCGCGCGCCAAAGGCTGCTACAATTTCCAGAGTGATCTCTGCCGTACCGTCCCGCATCTCTACGGTAACGGGCGACTGGACGTTGGCGCGCTCGAGAAGGTCTTTCACCTTCCGGTTCTGCTTGCCGCAGGACACTTCTGCCACGCCCTCGATCTCCAGCGCTGCACAGCGGGCGATCTTGCCGATGACCTCTGTGGAGATCTGCAGACTGCCGCCTTTAAGATCCATGTTCTGTAAATCCATTCTATGGCCCTCCATCCAAAATGAGCGAATGCCCATTTTATTTTATGCGTTCTATGCAAAGAGAGTACCCCTTTGCAAAACCTTTGATGTCATTATACCATTTTCTCCGGTTTTATACAACACCTTACTTCACTTCCACCACAGTAATATTCTGCGCAGTCACCTCGCTCTTGCTGAGCACGATGTCCCGTATCTGGGCCACCTGTGCCGCCGTCAGCGCGTCGCCGGAGGTCATCACGGTCAGGTCAGCCCGGCCGGACTGCAAAAAGCAGAGGCAGTCGGCAAAGCCTTTCGCCTTGACCAGCGTTTCTATCTCATTTTCTGCGTTGAGGTCTTCGAGGTTGGAAGTCAGCTGCTGGGTATAACCTTTTTTCTCCTCGGCGGAAAGGCCCGAGGTCTTGAGGGTCTTCTGGATCGTGTCCATCGCTTCATCGTGAGCTTTCTGGCGCTTGAGACGGGCTTCCTCAAAGAATTTCGCTCCTGCGTCGTTGGCCACGCTGACGAGCTGGGCCTCCCCATAATTCTTGTTGGCACTGGATATCGCTTCGGCCTCCGTCATCAGCCCATCGGTAACGGGTGCTGCCACAGGCTCACCCTCCACAGCCACCGCCGAGACGTTGACAGCCTCTTCATCCACACCGATGCCGGTGCGGGCATACTGCCAGTTAAGGTATACCGCCACGACCAGCGCGGCCGCAAGGGTCAGCGCTGTGACCCTGCGTGTGTTTTTGGTGATAGCTCTCATTTGTGTCTCCTCCTTGCATAACTTATATTTCATCGCTGCAAAAAATCATTCCCGGCGCTGCTCTACGCAGATGCGGTTGGACGGAATATCCAGCAGCGCCCCCACCAGCTCGGTGATTCGGGCGGCGACCCGGACATCTCCCCCGCCCTCACACACCACGGCCACCCCGCACACTCTGGGGGTGCAGACTGTCTGTGCCAGCGCGGTCCCGTCGTCCAGCAGCACATGGGTCTGCTGTTCCTGGGTCTGTCCCGAGAGCGTGTCCAGAGCATAGATGGTCTCCTCTCCGCTTTCCAGTGTTATCATCACGGTGGTCTTTCCCGCGCCCTCTACCTGCGCGATGAGGTCGGAAAGCTGCTGCTCGAGCTGTTGGCGGTAGACGTTGTCATCCGCCGGGGCGGCGCTTGCTGCGGCGGTCTTCTCTGAAGGGGTGAACAGCTCCGACAGCAGGATGAGCAGCATGGCCGCCACGCCCAGCAAAACCGCCAGCCGGGCGCGGTTTTCCTTCTGCGCGAGGTCCTTCAGCCGCGAAAAAAGCTCGTTGTTCATGGCACATCCTCCCCGCGGGGTCTGTTCCATTTGACGCATTCCGGTCCCAGTTGAAGCTGTCCTTCCAGCAGCGCTTCTATTGCCCGCTTCTGCGAGGCAGTGACGGCGTCCTGAGGGACGATCTGTACCTCAGCCGCTTCCACGCCCTCAGCGGTCTGGCGCAGAATGATATTCAGCCTGAGCGAAACACCCGCCTTGCTGAGACAGTGTTCTTCGAGCGTACGGGAGAGTTCTTCTGCCGTCTGTGCCAGAACAGCATCCTCCAGACTGCCTACCGAGACCATCGGCACCTGCGGCAGTTCCAATGCGGTAAACTGTGCCTTTGCGCCGGGCAGAGCATCCGCAAAGACTACTAGAATATATAGCCCTGTCACCGCTTTTATGCACTTCTGCCCCCAGCCCTGCCCGACAAAGCGGGAGAGCAGCTCGGCGCAGATACAGGCCGTACAGAAGACTGCTGCTGCCCGTTCCAGTGCCTGCATCATGAACCACCTCCTACGATGAACAGCAGAGCCACCCCTGCCGCCGCCAGTCCGAAGAAAAGCGCCACCACCGCTGCCATACAGCGCACTGCCTCGGCAAAACAGTCGAATAATGCGCGGCAACGGGAGATGCCAGTGAGACTGCAGAGCAGACTGCATCCCATCAGAAGAGCCAGCTGTATCATCAGCCCCAGATAAAGCGGCACGAACTCCGCGCCCAGCACCGACAGAGCTGCCAGCCCCAGCCCGCTCTTGAGGAGCTGTATCCCCGCGAGGATGGATTCCGATGCACTGCTGAGGGTCTGCCCGATGATGGGAACGCTCCCCGCCAAAAGCTGGCCGGTACGGAGCGAAAAGCGGTCCAGCTGGAATGCCGCAGCCCTCTGCAGGCCCAGCAGTGCCACCAGAATCTTCCCGGCCCAGCCCAGCGCCTGACGGAGCGCACTGCCGACGCCCTTGCAGAAAACGCCGAGGGCTGGTTCAGAGCTGACGCAGCAGGCCATGCTGAGCATCAGATAGCAGTGGAGCAGCGGCTGAACGAAGGCCGCTGCCAGCTGAGCCAGAAAGCAGAGTGCCGTCAGCAGCGCTCCACTGGCCGCACTGCCTGCTGCTCCTTCCCCTCCTATCGTGAGGACACCGGCATAGACGGGAAGGAACCCCAACAGAAAGCTGCGCCAGCTCTCCACCTGCTCACAAAGCTTCTGGGCTTCTTCCAGCAGACTCCCCCAGAGCAGGACGCCGCAGCCGCCTGCCGCCACCAGATCCAGCAAGGCCCCATCGGTGCATTCCCCGGCAAGAAGCCCCAGCACCGCTGTCAGCGTCAGGAACAGGAGCACTGACGTATAGCGACTTGCCGTCTGGCGCACCAGTGCGCCGAAGGATCGGGGCAGAAAGCTTTTCAGTGTTTCCCACGGTGAGGATGCCGCCTTTTCGAGGTCGATGCGGCTCTGCTGCAAATAGGGCTCCCAGAGAGAACTGCCTGGCAGAGCTGTGCTCGAAGCGGCCATCGCCGCCGGGGCCGCGAGTGCAAAGCTCGTCCACAAGAACAGTATTGCCAGACTCAAACGGAAAAGCTTGTCTCTTTTCATCCTGCGATGCTCCCTATCTTCTGGCCGATCTCTTCCAGCAGGGGCCACGCTGCCGCAAGCACCAGCACCCGGCCGGCCAGTGCCGTACACCACGCCAGCGATTCAGCCCCCGCTTCCTCGCAGAGCGAGTGGGCGTAATCGGCCAGCAGGATGATGCCTGTACACCGCAGCAGACAGGAAAAGGCGTCGCCGCCTGCCCGCTGTTCCAGTTTTGTCAGCCCGGAAAGCACGGTCTGCGCCGCTGCGCTGATTTTCCACAGCACAAGGACAGCGGTTCCCATCGAGACGAACAGCCCGAAAGCCGGGGCGCTTTTCTGGAACAGGGTGTACAGCACAGCCCCCATCACCGCAAGTCCTAGCATCGTGAGGGCGCTCATAGCGCAAAGAGGGACTTGATGGTGACAAAAAGCACGCTGATCTGCTTGACCAGGATGGACAGCACCACCACCAGCCCCGCCAATGTGGTCATCATGGCCTGGTCTTCCCGGCCTGAGCGGATGAGCAGCTGGTTGAGCACCGCCACGATGATGCCGATGGCCGCGATCTTGAAAATCAGGTCGATGTCCATACACATTCCCCCTATCTTTCATCGGAAGCAGAGGATGGCCGCTGCCAGTCCGGCAGCAAATCCCAGCTTGTGACTCAGTTCCAGCTGCGGGCGGGCGTGTTCCTGCGCCTGCTGCAAAAACAGAGTGAACCGCTCTTGATAAAATGCTAGCCGCTGGCACTCCTGCCCTGCTTCCATCCGGCCAAGGCTCGAGAAGCACTCGATGAAACAGTCGCGTTCCGGGCGCGTCAGACCGGGCAGCGGACAAAGGCCCCGGAAGCTTTCGCCAGTGACAAGCCCCTCCTGTTTCAGCCTGCGGAAAAGCAAGGTGAGGTCCGTGTGACGATAGTTTATCTCCTGCCGGACGCGCTGCAAAAGCAAAAGCGTCTTTTCCAGCGCCGCCAGATGCCGCCGCGTATTCTGGCAGGCCGCATCTCCTGCGCACCAGCCGCAGCCCAGCCAGAACAGCGCACAGACGACTCGAAGCATTTTCACGAAACACGCACCTCTTTCAGCTGCCCCGGCGCAGTGCGGCCTTTCAGAAGCACTGCCACATGGAGCGCACCGCACTTTTGCAGATACTGCACCTGCGGACGGCGGGCAGCTTCTTCCCAGCTGGCGGCATGAAGTGTGGCGATAAATTCCACCCCGCTGAAAAGTCCCTGCTCCAGCGCGTAAAGCTCGTCCATCCCGCCCAGCTCGTCCAACAAGATGACCTGCGGCGAGAGGGTACGCAGAGCCATCTGCACCGCCTGTCCCTTGGGTATGCCGCTGAGGATGTCGAGCGGAAGCGCCGCGCTTTCCTCCGAGGGGAATATCTCTCTCCGCTCGTCGATGACGGCCACGGCCCTGTTCTGTTTTGCAAGTTCCCGGGCGACACCTCGCAGAAGGGTCGTTTTGCCGCTGTCGGGTTCCCCCATCAGGAGCATCCCGATAAATCGCTGCTGCAGAATATCCCGGAGTTTCTGTGGCAGAGGAAATTCCCGGTTCCGGGCAACGCGGATATTCACCGAGCGCAGCTCCTGCAAGACGGCGCTCTGCCCCGGTGCGCAGTAAAACTGTCCGGCCAGCCCGGCGCGGCACCCGCAGCTGAGCGTGACATAGCCCGCCGCAATTTCTGTCTCGTGGCTGTGTACCGACCCGCCGCAGAGGGTGACGAATATCTCTTCCATCTGCAAGGGCGTCAGCCGGAGCTTCTGCAAAGCAGGTAGTTCCGCCGGGCAGCAGGGCTTTCCGCCGATGGTCAGCTGTACTCCGCAGCCGACCCGGAGGCGTATCTCATGTACCTGTTCTGCAGTGTCCGGTGGCAGGGCGCTCAAAGGCCGCGCCAGCCATGCAGGCAGAGCCCGAACAGCGCGGTAATACTCGTCCATCTTGTTTCTCCTTCGGTCTCGTCATTTTGGTTTCCTGCTCCTACTGTATGCGGCGGCAGAGTTTTTAGAACGCAAAAAAGGCCCACACAGCGGGGACACCCACTGCATGAGCCTTTTGAGTCTATTCTATTTAAGCTTCCGGTTCATCCCGCAGCATGGCAAGGAATTCTTCCTCCGTCAGCACAGGTACGCCGAGGGCCTGTGCCTTGGTCAGTTTGGAGCCTGCTGCTGTGCCGGCCACAACGTAAGCTGTCTTTTTGGAGACTGAGCCGCTGGCTTTGCCGCCGTTTTTGACGATGAGAGCCTCTGCCTCATTGCGGGAGAGCGTCTCGAGGGTGCCGGTGACGACCAGCGTCATTCCCGCCAGCTTGTCGCCCTTCGGTTCGCCCTTCCAGGTCATGTTCACCCCGGCGTCAGCCAGACGATGGATAAGGTCTGTGGTGCCGTCCTTGGCGAAGAACTCTACCACGCTCTGGCCCATCACGCCTCCGAAACCGTCGATCTCGCTGATTTTTTCAATATCTGCCTCCCGGATGGCTTCCAGCGTGCCAAAGTGCTCAGCCAGCAATGCAGCGGCCTTGTCGCCGATGTTGCGGATGCCGAAGCCGAACAGCAGCTTGTCAAGATTGTTCTGCTTGGAATTTTCGATGGCGTGGAGGAGATTCGTTGCGCTCTTCTCCTTGAACTTTTCCAGTGTCAGCAGCTGCTCGAGCGTCAAATCATAAAGGTCTGCCGCCGAGTGGACAAGGTCCTTTTCCACCAGCTGTGTCGCTACGGCAGTTCCCAAGCCGTCGATGTCCATTGCATCGCGGGAGGCAAAATGGATGATGTTGCGCAGAGACTGGGCCGGACATTCCGGGTTGACACAGCGCAGGGCAGCTTCATCCTCGAGATGGACGACCGGTGCGCCGCAGGACGGGCAGGCTATCGGCATCTGGTAAGGCTCCGCGTTCTCCGGGTGATGGACGACGCCGATGACCTCCGGGATGATGTCGCCGGCTTTCCGCACCTGAATGGTATCGCCGATGCAGAGGCCGAACTGGCGGATGAAATCCTCGTTGTGGAGGGTCGCGCGGGCCACCGTCGTACCGGCGAGGAAGACCGGGTCGAAGCAGGCGGTCGGGGTCAATACGCCTGTGCGGCCCACAGCGACCTCGATGCTGCGCAAGGTCGTCTCCTTGACTTCGGGCGGATACTTGAACGCGATGGCCCAGCGGGGGAACTTATTGGTAGAGCCCATCAGGTCGCGCTGGGCGAAGTGATTGACCTTGATGACCGCACCATCCATGTCGAAATCGAGCTTTGAGCGGTTCTGCCCGATCTGCTCGATTTCCTTGATCGCGTCCTCAATGTCGTGGACGATGTGGTAGCGGGGAGAGACCGGCAGGCCGAGACTTTTGAGGTAATCGAGGCTTTCCGCGTGGGTAGTCAGCTCTTTGCCGCGCACCTGCTGGACGTTGAAAACAAAAATCGAAAGGCCGCGGCTCCCGGTGATCTTGGCGTCCTTCTGGCGCAGCGAACCGGCGGCGGCGTTGCGGGGATTCTTGAAGGGTGCCGCGCCCTGCAATTCCTGCTCGGCGCAGAGGTGCTGGAACGCCTCATGGGGCATATAAACTTCGCCGCGCACCTCGAGAAACTCAGGGGCATTTTTCAGCTTCTTCGGTATCTTTTTGATAGCCCGGACATTGGCGGTGACGTCCTCGCCTACGACACCGTCGCCGCGGGTAGAAGCACGGACCAGTTCACCGTTCTCGTACTCAAGGCTGCAAGAAAGACCGTCGATCTTGATCTCGACGACATACTCCGGCTCGATACCCGCGTCACGCACTCTGCGGTCGAAATCACGCAGTTCATCGTAGGAAAATGCATCCAGCAAACTTTCCATCTTGACGGCATGTGTCACTTTTGCGAAGCGCCCACTGGGGGTGCCGCCGACGTGCTGGGTGGGCGAAGCCGGAGTGACCAGCTCCGGGTACTGCGCCTCCAGCTCCTTCAATTCCCGCGTCAGGGCGTCGTATTCAAAGTCCTCGAGTTCGGGGGCGTCCTGGTCGTAATAAAGGCGGTTATTCTTCTCGATAACAGCGCGCAGTTCCTCTACACGCTTCTTGGCTTGTTCCAGTTCCACAGTTCCACTCTCCTGCCTGACGCGGGACGGAGCGCCGCGTCTTGATTCTCTTGCGATAGTATACCACAAAACCTCGGTTTGCGTAAATATAAAAAACAGAGCTGCGCTTTCCGATGTCGTGGAAAACGCAGCTCCGTCGTATGTTCAAAATATCAAATCGAGATCGTATTGCAGACGTCCACGAGGACCGGGTCGATGCTCTTGGTCATCTCGAGAGCCTCATCTACAGGGTAATCCACCAGCTCCTCACCCTTCATGCCGACGATGCGGTTATACTTGCCCTGCTCGAGCAGGCAGACAGCGTGGTAACCCATAGCAGAAGCGTTCACACGGTCACGCAGCGTGGGAGAGCCGCCGCGCTGGACGTGGCCCAGAATGGTGGCACGGGTGTCGATGCCGGTGCGGG
>OGHJ01001191.1_pt1 | contig 29813 bp, 25 predicted proteins | sample 1571351 | NCBI WGS metagenome assembly OGHJ01 (sample SAMEA2582037, study PRJEB24529) | metagenome | biome: Human gut stool | place: China | collected 2011 | reverse complement strand
AATCGTCCAGCGGCAAGCCTTTTTCCACATCCCACGAACGGAAAAAATACACCGGTGCGTCTTTTTTGAAGTAGTCGAAAGTACAGATGAAGATCACATAGCATTTTTTGAGTGCTGTATAGTCTGCGCCTTTCTCCAGACAGTCCAGATCCATGTTGGACTGATAATACCGGGCGCGCTTGCCGAGGGGGAGATTGGAAACGGTTTGCATTTCTACTTCAGCCCATACATTTTCAGACTTGATGTACGCGTCAAAGCGCACGCCATGCATGTCCTTGACAAATTTCAGTGATTTTTGCGTTTCGACCGTCAGGGCGCGCGTGTCGCTGCGCGCGCAGTCTGGCTGTGCCTCAGTGTTCGCGGCCTCCGCCGCACCATCTGTGGGCTCGTCGATCAGTGGATTCTGCGATTTCATAATTTTGATCTCGCCGAAATCCTCTTCGGGCAGTGCGAGTGCCAGCAGCTCCCGGCAAAGCGTCGGGTCGCGCATGACCAGAGAGAAGATAAAGTCGTTGGTGAAGGGCAGGAAATCCGGGTCTGGTTTCCGATCGACCGCCGGGATGGTGTTGTTATCATATTTTTCTTGCATAGAAAATCCTTTCCGAATAACGGCAGCAGAAAAACCGCCGATATTCTGTGTCACAGCAAAAACAGCCGGCATGTTCTTGCACAAAGGGTATGTCCGCGGCACATGTAGATAAATACAGATTCTGTAAAACCATTCTAAAACAGACAAGGAGAAAATGCAAGGGATAATATGGAAAACGAAGCAAGAAATTCTCGACATAATTCGACAAACGCTTTTATAATGCTTGCAATCGATACGCAAAAATGCGAAAGGTGCGGAGGAAAAGAAAAGGTCGCAAGAAACTAAAAAATGGAATTTATGGAAACGAAATTCAATGAAAACGATGAGAAAGAATCATTGTGAAAGAAAAACACATAAAAACCTACGAAAAATGGGGAAAAACCAAAATATGTGGTGACAAAAGGAAATAAGCATGATACAATGACGATGAAAATAAAACTATGCACAGAAAGGAGTTGAGCATTGCAGGATATGATTGCAAGCATAGCATACATACCGCGAAGTCACAAGCGATCCGAATCGGCAAAAAGGTGCGTTTATTTTCAAGCCCCGCAGGTACGGACTTTGGAACGACCTGACGGAAATCCTGTAAAAAACAAATGAAAAATAAATCGCCAAAGGGATATCCCTTTGTTTGTTATTTCATAACAAACAAACTCTCCCTATGTGCGAAAGGAAGGAGAGAAACGATATGAAAAAGTTATTTGCAATACTCATGAGTATCATGATGATTGCGTGCTTCATGCCGACCATGGTGTTTGCGGAAGAAGATGCGCCGCAAAATCCGGATGCAAGATTAGAAATTCGTCCTGTTAAGGTTGATGGGAAATCGGTTTTACCTAACCTGAAAAATTCAGCTGTGAACGCAGAAGCAGATAAAGGCGCAGAGGTAAAAATTACATACGAGGTAAGCATTATCCCTGCAGAGGGGGCAATGCTTACCGAAGTAAAATTCAAGTTTGTTCCTCCGACGGGGATGACCTTAGCTGCAAATGCGGATGAGACTACCGGATACAAGCTTGAGTCGGTCCCGGAAGACATGATAGCCAAATACGAAAACCTCACCTACACACTTTCCGGCGGCAATGGAACCAAAAACATCTCTCAGGAAACCAAACTGATGACGATTGTCGCTACGATCGATGGTTCATCTACTCGCAAACACAACATGTTAGACGTGGTACTAGATGAAACCAAAATTGACACCCTGGCAGTTAAGAAATGGGAAGCGAGTGCTTCTACAGAGGCAACGGCTACTGTGGAAGCAATCACCGTAGAGCTGACTAGATTGATTGGCGGATCAGAAGAAATTACAGTGACGGCACCGGTGAAGTATGTAGCACCTCAAGCAAGCTTAGAACTTAAGGATAAAGACTTTACCGGAACAATCACATGGAAAGAAACGGATAGTGCAGAGGGATCTGAACCTGTAACAAAGTTCAAAGCTGGTACTGCTTACACTGCGACCGTCACCTTGACAGCCACCTCGACAGAGGATAAAAAATATGCTTTCAAGCGCGAGGGAAATAATCAGTTTGCTGTAAAGGTAGGCGAGAAAACTCCAAACATTACATTCAGCGAGAACAATACGAAAGCTACTTTCTCCGTTGATTTTCCGAAAACAGCAGCAGCGGCAGAGCCTTCACTCAACATCGAGGTAAAAGCGGATATCGTTTATAGTGGCAGTGCCTTAGTCTGCAAAAAAACAGGCGAAGACGATTTGAAGAATGCAGATGTGAAAATCAACTATACAGGCGATGTTACTGTCACGACTACATGGCACGCTAACCAAAAAGGTGCAGACGGTGACGAACCTGCAGAGGAGGCATTAGGATCGGCGCCGACAGATGCCGGAGTTTATTGGATCAAAGCTGTAGCGGTTAGCAAAGCGGATGGCAAAACCAAAGTTTCTGAGCAATGCAGAAGAGTTGTAATCCAAAGAGCAACTCCGACATTGACGCTTACAGCAAAGGAGTCGATTGTTTATAACGGACAGGCTGTAACATGCACGACAGATGAGGGCGCGGATATCAAATACGCATATGACGGCGACTCTCCAACACCAGAAGTGACAACCACTTGGAAGGATGCGAAGGAGAACCCATTAAACAGTGCACCGACTAACGCAGGAGATTATTTCGTTACAGTCTCTGTTGCAGAAACTGCAAACTATAGCGCAGTTACAGAAACAAAAGAATTTGCCATTGCGAAAGCTGACATCGACGCTGCAAATAAAATTGCTGATGTAACTGTTCAGAAAGGAACAAAAGGTCTTGTGGCTCTCAGCGACAAGATTGCAGAGGGTGCTACAATAGGGAATATTACAATTCAAGACGGCAAAGCGAACTGGTTCGCTGGCGATCTAGATGCGCCGAAGGTAGTTAATGGAAACTTAAGTTTCAAATTAACCAATGATGTAACGACCGATGCTGGAAGCAATACTGCAACGCTTACCATTCCGGTAAACGGTGCTACAAACTATAAGAATTACGAGATTGTAGTAACTGTTACGGCAAGTGCAACCGAACAAGAAGCTGTTGTTATACCGCCAGTCGCAAAGACCGGATTGGTATACAACGGTAAAGACCAGCCGCTTGTGACAGCAGGCGAAGCGACAAACGGAACGATGCAGTATTCCTTAACGCAAGATGGAGCATACAGCAAAGATATTCCGACCAGAAAGAATGCAGGCAAATATACCGTATATTACAAAGTTGTAACCGATGACGCAGCAACAGTAGGCGAAGATGGAGCAGACGAAGCTAAATCAGTTCCTGTCACAATCGCGAAGAAGTCTGTCACCGTTCAGCCGAAGAGCTTCACGATTGAGCAGGGCGATAAACTGCCAACCTTAGCTTTGGAATATGTAGGTTTACTCGGCGAAGATAAGCTGACCGTAGAAAAAGATTATCAGCCTGCATTCAAGTATATGCAAGGTGATAAAGATGTAACAGACCCGAAAGAAGTAGGTACGTATACCATCAAGTGGATAAACGCAAACGAGGGCAGCTTCACGAATACCAATTATGAGGTGACGAAGGAAGAAGACACAGCTACGCTGACCATCAAGGAAAAATCCTCCGGTTCCGGCGGCGGCTCCTATTATCCGTACACGCCGAGCACACCGTCCACACCGGCTGCACCGAATCTGGACAAGACCAAGACGGACAGCACGACAGCCCTCAACGCGGCAGCGACTGCAAACAAGTATGATGCAGCAGAGCAGGCTGAGGTGAAGAAGATTCTCGACAAGGCAAACGCTGACATCAAGAACGCAAAGACCGAGGCAGAAGTGAAAGCAATCGAAGAAGCTGCGCAGGCTGAGATCGACAAGATTCTGACCACCGAGGAGAAAGCAATCGTTGCGGCACTCGACAATGTGGAGAAGCGCGATTTCGCAACAAAATCCAAGGTCATCACCAGAAAGGGCGGCAAGAAGGTCATCAGACTGACTTGGACTGCACCGGACGGCGTAGATGTTGACGGCTATGAAATTTTCAGATCCACGAAGAAGAACTCCGGTTTCGGTAAAAAACCGTACTTCACAACATCTAACACGAGCTACACGAATACGAAAAATCTGAAGCCGGGCAAGATTTATTACTACAAGGTCAGAGCATTTGTTGTAATCAACGGAGAAAGAGTTTATACTGACTACTCCATGCAGGCATTCAGAACGATCAAATAGTGGAAAGGGAGCATACGCTTACCTATCACAATAAACAGCAAGAGGCGCGCATCGGAGGAACTGGTGCGCGCCTTTACGCAATTTTTGCAGGGTAGAGGCGCAGAGTAACACTTGAACATCGGGACTTATAGTGTTATAATAGATTTGTGTTTAGTAATTATTTTGTTTGAGAGAATGAAATAAAAAGGAGATCAAGCGAAATGGACAAATTAATTATCAGTGCATGTATTTGCGGTGCAGAAGTTACGAAGGAAAATAACCCGGCAGTACCTTATACGGTAGAAGAGGTCGTTAGAGAAGCAAAGTCTGCTTATGATGCAGGCGCAGCTTTGATCCACCTGCACGTAAGATGGGACGACGGTACACCGACACAGGACAAGGGCAGATTCCAAGAAATGGTCGACGCAATCCGCAAAGAGTGCCCGGATGTTATCATCCAGCCTTCCACCGGCGGCGCAGTTGGTATGACTGACCTCGAAAGATTACAGTCTACCGAGATCACACCAACGCCTGAGATGGCAACCTTAGACTGCGGTACCTGCAACTTCGGCGGAGATGAAATTTTCATCAATACGGACAACACGATCGCAAACTTCGGCGACATCATGCAGGAAAGAGGCATCAAGCCGGAATGTGAAGTATTCGATAAGGGTATGATTGACTTAGCGCTTAAGGCAGCAAAGAAGGGTCACATCAAGTATCCGATTCACTTCGACTTCGTACTTGGCGTACAGATGACCGCGACTGTTCGTGACCTTGTCATCATGGCTACATCTATTCCGGCAGACTCTACATGGACAGCTACCGGTATCGGCAAGAACGCGTGGGGCATCGCTGCTGCGACCATCGCTATGGGCGGACACGTTCGTGTTGGTTTCGAGGATAACGTATACATGTCCAAGGGTGTTTTGGCGAAATCCAACGGCGAAATGGTAGAAAGAGTCGTTCAGATGGCAAAACTGCTCAACAGAGAAGTTGCAACGCCTGCAGAAGCAAGAGAAATCTTAGGATTAGCACCGCTCAAATAAGACGGCGAACGCTTGTAATCAAAAAGATACATCAAAAAGGTGACCGGTTTGGTCACCTTTTTTGAGACAACATTAAAAAAAGACAAGGAAAAGTAGGCAATGAACAAGAAATTGCATGTGGATTACGGCGCGATCCATGCATCCTATTGGATGCTTTACGGCGTAACTTCCAGTTTTGCATCGGCTTTTTTGCTGCATGCGGGCTATACAAACGGAGAGATCGGGATCATTCTGGCGGTCGGCAATGTGCTGGCGGTGTTTTTACAGCCGCTGATCGCGGATTTTGCGGATCGCACGCGGAAAATATCGCTGCTGGGCGTGCTGCAGCTTTGCACGATACTACTGATGCTCCTAGAAGCGGCGCTGTTTGTGTTTGGGCATAAATCAGCGGCGCTGTGGGTGGTCTTTGCGATGATCATCGCCTGGATGACCGTGCTGCATCCGCTGATCAATTCCCTTTCCTTCAAGCTGCAGGAAGCGGGCATTCACATCAATTTCGGGGTCTGCCGCAGCATGGGTTCTCTGTTTTTCTCTATCATTTGCGGCATACTCGGCACCCTCGTTGAGCGGCATGGCGTCGGTATCCTGCCGGTTGCCGGAGAAATGACATTGGCGGCATTGCTGCTGGCGCTGTTTCTGGTCGGCAGGCATTTTGGCATGGCCGGACAGGGTACAGCAAAGACAACGGTGCGTGCTGCGGAGCCTGCAGAGACTATAGAGAACATCACACTGATCGATTTTATCCGCGACAACAAGGTCTTTACCTTGATGCAGCTTGGGATAGCGGCGATCTATTTTCAAAATTCCGTACTCAACAATTTCATGCTGCAGATTGTGGAAAGTGTCGGCGGTACGAGTGAAGATATGGGACGCGTTCTTGCGGTGATGGCGTTTTTGGAGATCCCGGCGCTGTTCTTCTTTGACCGGATTCGCAGATGCTTCTGCTGTCAGACGCTGCTCAAGGTCGCGGCGATTGGCTTTACGGTCAAGATCTTATTGATCTTTGTGGCGAAAGACATCACACTGATCTATGCGGCGCATCTCCTGCAGCCGTTCAGCTTTGCGCTGTTCCTGCCGGCGATGGTTGCCTTTACCGATGAGATCATGCGCAGGGGAGAAGCAGTGAAAGGACAGGCATGCTATACGATGATGATTACGGCTTCTTCGATCATTGCTTCAATTGCGGGCGGCGTGCTGCTCGATACGGCGGGCGCGAAAATGATGCTGCTCGTCTCAACGATTTTGACAGGCGTGGGTGCTGCGACGGTCGTCCTGCTTGTGGGAAGGATCCGGAAAAAAACCGACAAAACGCAGCAGACTGCGGCTTAGAACTTGCATAAATCAAAATATCACCTCATACGATAGAGCAAGAATGGGGTGATTTTTTATGAAAAAAATTCTTTACGGCGGGATGGTGCTCAGCGTGCTTGGCTGCTGCATTCTGCTGGTCATGGGGCTGACGTACGGCGGTAGCGGCAGACCTCTGCCGTTTGGGCTGCAGAGCCGCGGCGGGCAGGAGAGCGCAGCGGAGCATGCGGCGCAGGCGGAGCAGGCCAGCCGCGCGGTAGCGGCGGCGGCTGACGGCAATTGGGGTCTTTCGTTTCAGAACGAGGGCAGTGCGCCAATCGGCAACGCGACGCCGGAATACCTCGCGGATTTTCAAGCCTATTATATCGGTCCGGGAGACCCGAGCGAAAAAAAGATTTATCTGACCTTCGACGCGGGCTACGAAAACGGCGTGACGGAGAAGCTTCTTGACGTGCTGAAGGAGGAGGAAGTGCCTGCTGCTTTTTTCGTGGTCGGCAATTTTATCGAGGAAAATCCGCAGATCATCCGGCGCATGGAGTCAGAGGGGCATACGGTTGGCAATCATACGATGCACCACCCGGACATGTCGTCGATCGCTGACGAAGCTGCTTTCCAAAAGGAGCTCGCGGAGTTGGAGACGGCGTATCAGAAGGTCACCGGCAAGGCGATGAAGAAGTTCTATCGCCCGCCGCAGGGCAAGTACAGTGAGGAAAACCTCAAGCAGGCGAATAAGCTGGGCTATACGACGGTCTTTTGGAGTCTGGCTTATGTCGACTGGCTGCAGGATCAACAGCCGACCCGCGAGGAAGCGCTGAATCTTTTGAACAAGCGGATCCACCCGCAGGCTATCGTGCTGCTGCACAGCACGTCCAAGACCAACGGCGAGATCCTCAAGGAACTGATCGAGGGCTGGAAAGCGCAGGGCTATACCTTCTGCAGCATCGAAGACCTCGGCACCCGCAAGCTGTGACAGAGCGGGTGCCGGGCGCTTTCGGTGCTACAAATCAAATTCCGGGTTGATGGCGTAGAAGTTCTTGCTGTTCAGATCCTCCTGGACGAGTCTGAGCGCTTCACCGAATCTCTGATAATGTACGACCTCGCGTTCTCTCAGGAAACGAATCGGGTCGAGGACGTCCGGGTCGTCGCACATGCGGAGGATGTTGTCATAGGTGGTGCGGGCTTTCTGTTCTGCTGCCATATCTTCGGACAGGTCTGTGATGGCATCACCCTTAGAAGCAAGGCAGAGCGCGTCAAACGGGAAGCCTGCCGCCGCCTGCGGGTAGACTCCCGCGGTATGATCGACAAAGTAGGTTTGGAAACCCGCTTTTTCAATCTCTTCCATCGTCATGTCGCGCGTCAGCTGATGCACGATCGTCGCGACCATCTCCAGATGTGCCAGTTCCTCAGTGGCGATATCTGTTAACACGCCCGCGACATTGCGGTAAGGCATCGAGTAACGCTGCGAGAGATAGCGCAAAGAGGCGCCAAGTTCACCATCAGGACCGCCGTATTGACTTATAATAAATTTTGCGAGCGCGGGGTTCGGGTTTTTGATCTTGATCGGGTATTCTAATCTTTTTTCATAATTCCACATACTATGCTTCCACCTCCCATGGCCAAGGACCCTGCGTCCAGCTCCAGCCGCCTGCTGTGTTTACATCGTTCAGCGTCAGCGGACCGAACATCAATTCGTATTCCTTGCGATATTTCAGATACCACTCCTGATTTTCCCTATAAAAATCGAGAGCCAGCGCGTTTTCCGGGTGTGTATCTAAAAACAGCGCCGTATCGTAAAGAACGAAGCCGAGGGATTGGATTTTGTTAAAAAGCTCCTGTCGATTCACTGTCGCTGACCTCCTTTCGCGCGTTCTGTCAAAATTGTTTTTCCTTCAAAAGGAAGATCCAGATCCGGGAAAATCGTTCCTCTTGCCAGAGAAACGGCGTCAGAGTAGGTGCTCTTCCACTGCTGCATCGGCGTATAGGTCATCGCCAGCGGCAGACTGCCGAGGTAGCGCGTATCAAAGGTCCGCGCATCCGGATACGGCGCGCCGGGTGTGTTCGGTGTGTTCGGCGTATTCGGCGCACTTGGCGTACTCGGCGTGCTCGGCATGTTTGGCGTGCTCGGAGCTGACGGCTGCTGTGCGCCTGCGCTGCCGGAATTTGCAGGTGGTACGGCAGGACGATCCGGCGGCATCCAGCCACCCATGCAGCCGCCGCCAAGGGTGATCGGCATGCCGATATAAGGTTCTGTCATCAAAGTAAAAACCCCTTTCTAAACAAAAGTATATGGTACTATATGCAAAGATGCAAAAAAGTGTGATTTTGCTTGCTTTTTTCAGGAAAGAGGCATATGATAGAAACGAGTAAAGAAAGCAAAATTTTTTTGCGAAAAACACAAAGATTAACAGCAATTTAGCAATTATAGGGTATATGATATTAGCAGAAGGAGCAGGCGCAATGAAAAAACAGACAGAACCCCTGACCGATAGACAGAAAGGGGACAAGCGGGTAATCCTTTCGCGCAGAGAGCTTGTGCGCGTACACCGAAAAGATACCTTGTTCTCCATTGCGGTCTTTACGCTTACAACGATCGGATGCTTTTTCTTTAATCACATGGCATCGGACCCGACCCTGAACATTGCAATGCTCTATACGCTGGGTGTGTTCATTATTGCGCGCTATACAGAAGGCTATCTCTACGGCGTGCTGTTCGCGGTAACAAGCGTACTGAGCGTCAACTTCTTCTTTACCTATCCGTTTCGGAATTTCAACTTTTCTCTGGAGGGCTACCAGGTCACCTTCTTGGGGATGCTGCTGATCGGCATCATCACGTCGGTCATGAGCACCAACATGAAGGAGCAGCAGCGCCAGCTGGCTGAGCAGGAAAAGGCGCTGATGGAGGCGCAGAAGGAAAAAATGCGTGTGAACCTTTTGCGAGCCGTTTCCCATGACCTCAGAACACCGCTGACCGGCATCATCGGCAGCAGCAGTTTCTATCTGGAGATGGGAGACAAGCTGTCGGAAGCCGAAAAGCGGGAACTGGTAGAAACGATCGAAAACGATGCCAACTGGCTTTTGAATATGGTGGAAAATCTGCTGTCCATTACTAGGATCGACAACGAGACAGCCAAGGTGACAAAGTCGCTGGAGGCAGTCGACGAGGTCGCATCTGCGGCAGTCATTCGCTTCAAAAAACGGTTTCCGGAGGCGGTTGTCCATGTCAAGGTGCCGGATAATCTGATCATGGTCATGATGGACGCGATGCTGATCCAGCAGGTCATTCTGAACATCCTGCAGAACGCGCAGCTGCACGCCAAAAGCACCCTGCCATTGGATCTTTTCATCGATGAAGACGAGGCGTCTGTATATTTTCACATCCGGGACTATGGTATCGGCATCGACGAGAAACGTATCGCTACCATTTTTGACGGAGACAATTACCATGAAACCAAAGGTGAGACAGACGGATACAAAGGGATGGGTATCGGCTTGTCCATCTGTAAAACCATTATTACTGCACACGACGGAACGATTACGGCAAAAAATCACGCAGAAGGCGTAGAATTCTGTTTCTCACTGCCAAAAGAGAAGGAGGACGAGGAAGATGTACCAAAAAATATCAGTACTGATTATCGAGGATGAAAAAAGCATTTGCGATTTTATTGGAAAGACTCTCGATTCGCATGAATACAAGGTAACGGTCGCAAATAACGGCAAGGATGGCTTGGCACTGATTACCTCATCGCTGCCGGATCTGGTGCTGCTGGATCTGGGACTGCCGGACATGGACGGCATGGATATCATCCGCAAGACCCGCGAGTGGTCGAGTCTGCCGATCATCGTTATCTCTGCGAGAACGCAGGAAAAGGAAAAGGTTCAGGCGCTCGATGCAGGCGCGGACGATTACATAACCAAGCCGTTCGGTACCTTCGAGCTGCTGGCGCGGATCCGTACCGCGATCCGTCACAACAACAAGCTCAGCGATGCTTCTCAGAACGCCAATCGCCCGTACTCTGCGGACGGTTTGACGATCGACTTTGAAAGACGTCTGGTGACCCTGCGCGATCAAGAGATCCATTTGACTCGTGTGGAATACAAGATCGTTTCCCTGCTGGCAAAGAATTCCGGCAAGGTCATGACCTATGATACACTGATCGATCAGGTCTGGGGTCCATATGCAGATGACAACAACCGGATTCTGCGCGTCAATATGGCGAATATCCGCCGCAAGATCGAAGAAAATCCGGGTGAACCGAAGTACATCTTCACCGAGCTGGGCGTCGGCTACCGCATGCTGGAGGACGGCAACTAAACGCAGTCAAACGGTAAAATGACGAACGGGAAAATCAAAATTGCTATTTACAGCCGGCTGTGCTATGATAAACCATATCACATCCGGCTTTTTTGCCGGGAAGGAGACGAACAATCATGAAAGACCATGCATGTGAAACATATCAGACGATGCAGCACCCGCAAAGACCCTACGGACTGCTCGGCAAGACCTTGAAACACAGCTTCAGTCCGCAGCTGCATGCGGCCATCGGTGCGGCGCTCGGAGAGCCATATCCGTATGTTCTGTTTGAGAAACAGCCGGAGGAGCTGGCTTCATTCCTGCAGGGCGACAGCTGGGCAGGACTAAATGTGACGATTCCGTATAAGGAGGCGGTAATCCCATACTGCGACGCACTGTCCGACGAGGCGAGCGAGATCGGCGCGGTCAATACCATTGTGCGGGACGGTGAGCGGCTGATCGGGCACAACACCGATTATGCGGGCTTTCGCGCTCTGCTGCGTGAAAACGGCGTGGCAGTGCGCGGCGCTAACTGTCTGGTCCTTGGCAGCGGCGGCGCCTCCAAGACCGTACAGTGTGTGCTGCGGGATCTGGGTGCGGCAAAGGTGACCGTCGTCAGCCGCAGCGGAGACGTGAATTATACCAATGCTTCGCAGCAGCAGGATGCGGTGCTCCTCGTCAATACAACGCCGATCGGCATGTACCCGAACAACGGACAGGCACCGCTCTATCCGGGCAGCTTCACACGTCTGCAATGGACTGTGGACGTGATTTACAACCCGCTGCGCACCAATCTCTTGTGTCAGGCAAACAAGGCCGGGATGGAAACGGTCGGCGGTCTGGGCATGCTCATCGGACAGGGAATCGCAGCGGCAGAGCTGTTTTTGGGGCGGGCGATCCCGCAGACGATTGGCGCGAAGATCGAAAAAGATATGCTTCTGGAAAAGGAAAACATCGTGCTCATCGGTATGCCGGGTGTCGGCAAGACGACGGTCGGTATGGAGATTGCGGACCGGATGGGAAGAGAGTTTTACGACATCGATCAGATGATTGTCTATGATGACGGCAGAGAGATCCCGCAGATTTTTGCGGAGGAAGGGGAAGCATATTTCCGCCAGCTGGAGCAAAAAATCGTCCTTAGTCTTGCCAATGTTACAGGTGCGGTCATTGCCTGCGGTGGTGGCGTGGTCACGCGAGAGGAAAATTATTATGCGCTGGCGGAAAACGGCCGCTTGATATTCTTGAATCGTGATTTAACGATGCTCCCGACGGACGGCAGGCCGATCAGTCAGGCAGTGCCGCTCGCAAGGCTTTATCGGATGCGCCTCCCACTGTACCGGAGCTGGTGCGATGCCGAGCTTACGATCACCGGCATGCAGCCGGATGAAGCCGCGCGTCATATTATAGATATGCTGTAGGCGGCGAAAGCGTGCGCCGCAAAGATACGACGCACGACCGTAGATATACATACGCCTATGTGCCGCAAGTACCGCGCGAAACTGCCATGCATATCACGTCTGCAGGCTGCAGGCATTTTCCATGTGCAGCATGTCGCACAAGGCGAAAAAGTACAGAACGCCTGCACACCGCAAGTACCGCGCGTGTTTCCGCAGAACTATTCATGATTGCCCAAACGAGCGAGCAGCGTACTTTGCTGACATTTTGCAGCGCTTTTGCAAAATGTCCAAAGTACGGTGAGCGACTTGGTGCAATCACACAGGGCGAGGACCTAACGAACGGCACTTGCAGTGCGCAGGCGCTTTTTGCAAGTTTGCGGCGAGAGCACAGTGCGCAGGCGTTTTCGCGTGTTTGCGGCGAGAGCGCAGCGCGCAGTCGTTTTCGCGTGTTTGCTGCGGGAGTGCAGTGCGCAGGCGCTTTCGCGTGTTTGCGGCGAGAGCGCAGTGCGCAGGCGCTTTCGCGTGTTTGCGGCGAGAGCGCAGCGCGCAGTCGTTTTCGCGTGTTTGCGGCGAGAGCGCAGCGCACAGGCATTTTCGCATTTACGCGCCTATCTGCCGCCGTTCGTAAACGGAGTGCCCGGAAATACCGGGTCATTGAAATAGACGTACACATATTTGACGCTGTACAGATCGACGATGGCGATATTGCCGTTGCTGATGTCCTGCAGGAGCAGATAATTGTTGCCGACACCGACGAGGAAACCGTAGCGATCCTGTATGCCGTTGGAACCGATCAGCTGCTCGACGCGCATCGCGCGGCCGATCTGTGTGCGCAGGAAGCCGTTCATGTACTGCGCGGAATCATAGTCGATGCTCTGTTCGTATTCCGGCGGCACCAGCGGATTGCTCGGCACGCCGAAGCGCGGACTCTGCTGCCCGGTATGCGCAAGGGGGTTGACATAATCGGTCATGTGCTGGAAAATCAGCGGGATCGATGCCGTGTTCGACGGGGACGTCCGATTCGGGTCTATGTAGCTAGGGGTGGTCTGCGCAGTCTGTGGCGCGATTGTTTGTGGCGCAGCGGCTGTGGGTACGGCTTTGCCCTCTGCCGTAGTCGGGGCGGATACAGCCCTGGCAGTCTGCGGCGCGTTCGTTTGGATCGCCGCAGTCTGCGCGGCGGGGTCGGGCATAGCGGCCGGTGCGCTCTGCGCTTCGGCGGCTGCGGGGACTGCGTTTACAGGCGCTGCTTCCGGTGCGGGTGCGCCTGTCTCGACAGCGCCCTGTGGGGTAAGCATTGTCTCGACGGCGATTTGCGGGGCGACCGCGGCCTCTGCGGAGACAGAAACTGCGGGCTCCGGATTTTCCTCCGTCATAGAGACCGGCTGATCTTCCAGCTCGATTTTATCTCCGATCTGTACTTGACCTCTGCGGATCATCTTTGGTGTGATGACATTGCTGCATGGTGCCATAAAAACCCTCCTGTTTTAAGTATCTGCGTATCGTTCTGTCGGTATGTAAAAGCAATGATTGCCGACGCGGTTGTGGATCACGCCGACCTTGCTCGGGAAGTAGGTGGGGCAGCTGTCGCTGTAGGGATTGAAAAAGAACAGCGATTCATCAACGCCTGCCAGCCTGCCGCCGTCCAGCGCCCAGTCGACGATGTCGTAATGCTCCTGTGTAGGGGTCATGTTGTAGACGTTCTGTGCGTTGTAGCGGCCGCCGACCGTTTCCCGCATGCACACGAACTGCCCTGGCTGTGTGATGATCGCCCGCACATCGCCGCCGTTGTTGACACGCGCAAACTCGCCGACGGTCGTCGTGGCGCGGTTCATGATGACGGTCGCGACAGCCTGCATACCTGCGGTGCCCTCGCCGCCCGCCTCACATTGTATCAATCTTGCAAATAATTCTCTGGTATCCAGTGCCATATCCATCTCCCATCTGCCCATAGACTCAACTTATACTATGCAGGACGCGCCAAAGATGTGCCGGAAATCTTGAAAGAAATGTCCAGAAAACACTTGATTTTGCGGAGTTTCTGTGATACCATGGTAGTACACGATTCCATAAAGGTAAGACTAGAAGAGTGGGTGACAGCCCACTCTTTCCACTTTGTTTGAGGCAAAACGCGCAGTGGATGCCGGAGCCGGACGGAATCTATAGATGAAGAAAGGAAACCGTATGGCAAAGAAAAAAATTACAGATCTCATCGAGGAGATCACTGCTGATTTTCTGGCAGAGAACGGGCTGGAGCTATACGACAGTGAGTTCGTCAAGGAGGGCAGGGACTGGTTCCTGCGCGTCTATATCGACAAGCTGCCAGCGGCGCAGAGCGAGACCGTGCATGCGGATACAGCCGGGGCTGTGCAGCGCGAGACAACTGCAGAGGCAGCAGAAGACGCACAGACGGCATCAAGCACGCAATATGTTTCGACGGATGACTGCGAGAAGGTCAGCCGCTTCCTCAGTGCAGAGCTTGACAGACTGGACCCGATCGCGCAGAACTACTATCTGGAGGTATCTTCACCGGGCATGGACCGGGAATTGCTGCGCGAAAAAGATTTTATTCGTTTTGCGGGTGAGCAGGTCGACATAAGCTTATATAAGGCACTGGACGGCAGGAAAACCTTCGAGGGAACGCTGATTGGCATGACGGACGGACAGATCGTGCTCAGACAAAGTGACGGTACAGAATTTACATTTCCGAGAGAGCAGGTAGCGAAAACGAAACTTGCTGTCATATTCTAAGGAGGTTATAAACAAAATGAACAAGGAATTTATACAGGCAATTGCGGATCTGGAAAAAGAACGGCATATCCCCAAGGATGTTCTGATCGAAGCCATTGAATCCGCACTGGTGTCTGCATACAAGAAGAACTACGGCACATCGCAGAATGTTCGCGTCGATATTGACCAGGAAAACGGCGATATCAACGTATACATGAGAATGGACATCGTAGACGAGGTAGAAGATGAATATACGCAGATATCCTTAGAGGAGGCCAGAGAGATCGACTACCGCTACGAGGTCGGCGATGTGGTGGAATATCAGGTCACACCGAGAGATTTCGGACGTATCGCGGCACAGACGGCGAAACAGGTCGTCGTGCAGCGCATTCGCGAAGCGGAGCGCGGCATGATCTTCGACGATTACATTACGCGTCAGGGCGAGATCGTGACCGGAACAGTGCAGCGCATCAGCAACGAGACGCTGTTCATCAATATCGGCAGGACCGAGGGCATCTTATCCGCGAACGAGCAGGTGCCGGGCGAACGCTATCAGGTCAACGACAGACTCAAGGTCTACATCATGGATGTCAAAAAGACCAACAAGGGACCGCAGGTGTTTCTTTCCCGTTCCCACCCGGGTCTGGTCAAGCGCCTGTTCGAATTGGAGGTACCGGAGATCGAGGACGGCACAGTTGAGATCAAGGGCATTGCCAGAGAGGCAGGCTCGAGAACCAAGATGGCTGTCTATACCGAGTTTGAAAACGTCGATCCGGTCGGCGCCTGTGTCGGTACCCGCGGTGCACGTGTGCAGGCAATCGTTGACGAGCTGCATGGAGAAAAGATCGACATCATTGCATGGAGTGAGGACCCGGAAGAACTGATCGCCAGCGTGCTCAGCCCGGCGAAGGTCGAAAAAGTCCTGCCGGCAGAGGACGGCGAAAAGGCGGCAACGGTCGTTGTGCCGGATTACCAGCTTTCTTTGGCGATCGGCAAGGAAGGTCAGAACGTCAGACTGGCGGCAAAGGTCAGCGGCTGGAAGATCGATATCAAGAGCCACAGCCAGTTCCTCGCGGCGCAGGAGGCAGCGAGCGATATTGTAGAGCTTGACGATACGGCGGACGAAGCGGAAGCTTACGACGAGACGCCGGCAGCAGATTTTGCAGCAGCAGACGAAGCAGATGCAGCAGATGCGGCGGCGGAAACAGCTGATCCTGCAGACGAAGCAGGTCTCACAGAGACCGATGAGACTGCACCGCAGGCAGAAGCGGCAGAGCCGCAGGCGGCAGAGATCACTTTCGTGGAGGACTAGACTTGAAAGAACGAAAAGTACCCATGAGAAAATGCGTCGGCTGCATGCAGTCCAAAGAAAAGCAGGCACTGATCCGCATCGCGGCTTACGAGGGGCAGATCAGCGTCGATCCGAGCGGCAGAGCCAAGGGTCGGGGCGTGTATATCTGCAAGAACAGCCCGGACTGCCGGGAAAAGGCAGAGAAGCGCCGCGCACTGGAACGCGGGTTTTCGATGGCGATCGAACCGGAGATCAAAAAAGAGATCTTCGCGCAGCTGGCAGCTTTTGATGATGCGGCTGACGGTGCGGATGCCGGAAAGGGGCGGGACGCATGAGAGCAAAGGTCATGAGTTATCTCGGCTTTGCTGCCAAGGCAGGCAAGATTGTGAACGGCTATAATACCTGCATGTTCATGATGGAGAAAAGGAAGGTCAGACTCGTGCTCCTTGCGGCAGATCTTGCAGAGAACTCGATCAAAAAAATGATATCACTGGCGAGCAAACATCGTGTACCGTACCGCGTGTTCGGCACGATGGAGGAGCTTTCCCACATGACAGGAACGGCAGGGAAAGGGATCTTCGCCATCACAGATACAAATTTCGCAGAGGTTATTTTGAAAGAAATTGATGATATGCAATCGTCAGAAAAGGAGGTGTTCTGATGGCAAAAGAAAGTAAAGCACAGGAGACGACGATCGTAAAGGCGACGCCGAAAAAGGTCGACAGCCAAAAGGACGAACAACCGAGAGGTACCGTGAAAGCGGCAAGCATTTCCCAGGTGAGAACACTGGGTGCAAATAAACAGGTAAAGCATCAGACCGCGCAGCAGGAGAGACCGGCGCACAGACCGCCGCTCGGCACGCCTGTGGTAAACAAGGATTTAGAAAACAGATCGAAACCGCCGATCGGCAAGCCGATGGGCAAACCGGTCGTCCCGAAGGAGGTTGCGGAAAGAGGCAAGCCAAGTGCCGAAGCAGAAGCAGCACAGGCTGCAGAGATGCCGAAGGCAGCCACTGGCAAGACGACGGATGCGCGGTCGGAAACGGCAGCACCGACAGTGCAGCCTGCACCGAAGGCAGAGACTGCCGCGCCTGCACCTGCACCGAAAGCGGAGGCTCCGGCGCAGCCGGCAGCCGTAAAATCGGCACCGAAGGCTGAGACATCATCTGCGCCGCGTGAAAACCGCGAGGCAAGACCGCAGCGTCAGGGAGACCGCGATGCAAGACCGGGCCGCGACGGCCAGCGCAGCGGACAAAGAGAGTATCGCGCAAGAGACGGTCAGAGCGGCGGTCGTGACAACAGAGGTCCGCGCGGCGATCGTGACGCAAGACCGGGTCGCGACGGGCAGAGAGACTACCGCGCAAGAGACGGTCAGGGCGGCAGTCGTGACAACAGAGGTCCGCGCGGTGACCGTGACGGCAGACCGCAGGGCGCAAGAAACGGGCAAGGTCAAGGAGGACAAAGCAGAGGTCCGCGTCAAGGCGGCAGCCGCGATGATCGTCCGGCACTTTCCAAGATGGAGACCAAGCCGACGCAGAAGAATGTCGAAAAGCGCGTACACCCGGATAAGGAAAGAAACAAATTCGCGAAGCTGGATAACGGCGGCGGCGGACAGGGCAAGAAGAACAAAGAGAGAATGCAGCAGCGCTCTCTTGAAAAGCAGGCGAAGCCGAAGAAGCACAACAGACCGAAGCCGGTGGTAGAGGAAGAAGAGGATATTCTAGAGGATCTTCCGACCGGAACCGTTGCAGTCACTGCACCGATCACAGTCGCAGGCTTCTGCGAGCAGGTCGGCGTTTCAACTTCACAGGTCATCATGGCGCTCATGAAGATGGGCATCATGGCGAATATCAATCAGAGTATCGATGAAGACACCATTATGATTCTGGCTGACGATCTGGGCATCAGCGTCGTCGTGGCCAAGGTCGAGGAAGAAGAGGAAGAGGAAGGTCTGGAACTCTTTGAGGATAAAGAGGAGGATCTCAAACCGAGAGCCCCGATCATCACAGTGATGGGTCACGTTGACCACGGTAAGACTTCCCTGCTCGACGCGATCAGAAAGACCAATGTCACAGCCTCCGAATCCGGCGGCATCACACAGCACATCGGTGCGTCCGAGGTCATGATCAACGGACAGAAGATCGTATTCCTCGATACGCCGGGTCACGAAGCCTTCACAGCGATGCGTGCCCGCGGCGCACACATCACAGATATCGCGGTGCTGGTTGTTGCGGCGGATGACGGCGTGATGCCGCAGACCATTGAGTCTATCAGCCATGCCAAGGCAGCAGGCGTGCCGATCATCGTTGCTGTCAATAAGATGGATAAACCGAGCGCGAATCCGGATCGCGTGAAACAGGAGCTGAGCGAGCATGGTCTTCTGGTCGAGGACTGGGGCGGCGATGTCATCTGCGTGCCGGTATCCGCAAAGACCGGAGAGGGCATTGTCAACCTGCTGGAAATGATCCTCCTGCAGGCAGAGGTGCTGGAGCTGCGTGCGAATCCGAACCGTCTGGCGATGGGTTCCGTCATCGAGGCGAGACTGGATAAGAACAAAGGTCCGGTTGCGACCCTGCTGGTCACCAACGGTACGCTCAAGAGCGGTATGTCCGTCGTTGCGGGTACCTGCTCCGGCAGAATCCGTCTGATGACCGACTTCAAGGGTAAGGAAATCAAAAAGGCAGGCCCGGCTACAGCGGTCGAGATCCTCGGACTTTCCGAAGTACCGGAGGCGGGCGACGAATTCAACGCAGTCAAGCAGGATAAGATCGCCAAGGAGATCGCCGAAAACAGAAAACAGAAACTCAGAGACGAAATTCTCGCAAGAAACGCGAGCACCACGCTCGAACAGCTTTTCAGCCAGATTCAGGAGGGCGAAGTCAAAGACCTCAACCTCATCATCAAGGGCGATGTACAGGGCTCCATCGGCGCGATTGTTTCCTCTCTCGAGAAGCTCAATAACGAAAATGTCCGCGTCAAGATCATTCACACCGGGGTCGGTACCGTTACCGAATCCGATGTTACGCTGGCAGGCACGACCGGTTCCATCATCATCGGCTTCAATGTCAGACCGACAACGGCAGTGCAGACCTTTGCGGACAGGGAAAACATTCAGATCAGATTATATCGTGTCATCTATGATATTCTCAACGATGTCGAAGATGCGATGAAGGGTATGCTGGATCCGGAATTCAAGGAAGAGGTGCTCGGCAAAGCAGAAGTCAGAAACACCTTCAAGGTTCCGAATGTCGGCATCATCGCCGGTGCGTATGTGCAGGAGGGTAAAGTGCTCCGCAACGCGGAGATCCGCCTGGTGCGTGACGGTATCGTCATTCACGAAGGCAAGATCTCTTCGCTCAAGCGTTTCAAGGACGATGCCAAGGAAGTTGCACAGGGCTACGAATGCGGTATCGGTATTGAAAACTACAACGATATCAAAGAAGGCGATGTCATCGAATGTTTCCACATGGTTGAAGTGGAAAGGAAATAACACATGGGAAAAGGTTATAGACAAGGCAGGCTGGGTGAGGAGATCCGCCGGATCGTCAGCGAAATGCTGATCAACGGCATCAAGGATCCGCGCCTGGCAGGCAAGATGCTCAGTGTCTCCGGCGTCAGCGTGACGCGTGACGGCAGCTATGCGACCTGCTATCTGTCGTTGCTTGCGGGGACACAGGACGCAGAGGCGAAGCAGCAGGCGGAGGACGAAGTGCTCGCCGGGCTTGCGAGCGCCAAGGGCGTCATCAAAAAGGAAATTGCAAAACAGGTCAAAGTCCGCCATATTCCGGAGCTGATCTTCAAGATGGATCACTCCATGGATTACGGCAGGCACATCGACGAGATCCTGGATGGGATCGATTTTGACAGCTATCAGAAGGACGAAGAAGAACAGGATGAAGAATAATACGTTTCAGGAGATCAGTGCGGTACTGCTCGCGGCGAAGAAGCTGCTGCTGTACCCGCATATCCATATGGACGGCGATGCCCTCGGTTCCTGTGCAGCGCTCTGCAAGGCGCTGCGCAGAGCGGGCAAAGAGGCTTATATCCTCATTGAAGAGGAGATTCCGCTGAATCTGCGCTTTTTGGATCGGGGCTACTGCACGACGGATGCGGATATTTTGGCGGAGGTCGATGTCTCTGTCTGCGTGGACTGCGGCGACGAGAGCCGCTTTCCGGGCAGGAAGCAAGCGTTCCGCAAAGGCAAAACAACGGTCTGCATCGATCACCATCATACGACGAGCAGCTTCTGCGATTACAATTACGTGGACCCAGAGGCAGCGGCTACCGGAGAGCTGATTTATCAGCTCCTGCAGGTGATGGGCACACAGCCGGATGCCGAGATCGGCGAGGCACTTTTTGCGGCGATGACAACGGATACGGGAAATTTCCAGTATTCCAATACGACGAAACAGACCTTTGCGATTGCCGCTGCGCTCTGTGACTGGGGCATCGACAGCAACTACGTCAGTGTGGAGCTGTATGAAAACGTGCGCCCGCAGCGCAAGCGAATCGAGATCAAGGTGCTGGAGACCATGCGGCTCATCGCGGATGGCAGAGGGGCGCTTTGCTATATGACGCAGGGGATGCTCACAGAGACCGGCGCGCTGGCAGAGGAGACCGAAGATGTGGTCGATCAGATGCGCAGCATCAGCGGTGTGGAATATGCAGCCTTCCTCAAGGAGCAGCAGGACGGAAGCGTGCGGGTCAGCCTGCGCGCCAAGCGGCTGGGTGACGTCGCGGAGATCGCGGAAAAATTCGGCGGCGGCGGACATATCAAGGCTGCCGGCGCAACGCTGCGGATGCCGATCACCGAGGCTGTGCAGCAGATGGAGGCGGCACTGCTTGCGAGCATCCAAAAACTGCCGCCTGCCTCAAAGGGAACAAAACACAGAACATGAAAGACGGAATCATCAATATCAATAAGCCGGCGGGCATGACCTCGCACGATGTGATCGGCGATCTCAGACGCCTGCTCGGCATGAAAAAAATCGGTCATACCGGAACGCTCGATCCGATGGCGACCGGCGTACTGCCGATCTGCCTCGGTAAGGCGACCCGTGTGGCAGAATACATGGACATGGACTTTAAGACCTACCGCTGCACGATGTCTTTGGGGGTCATCACCGACACGCAGGACATCTGGGGCGAGGTACTGGAGCTGCGCGACACTGCCAATATTACAGAGGCGGCTGTCCGCGCGGCGTTTGCACCGTTTCAAGGGGAGATCCTGCAGCTGCCGCCGATGTACAGCGCGGTGCGCATCGACGGACGCAGGCTCTACGACTATGCCAGAGCCGGGGAGACTGATCTGATCGCAGAGCGTGTGCAGCCGCGCAGGGTCTATATCCGCAATCTGGATATCGAACTGATGGACTTCGCACATGACAGCAATATCAAAAAAGTAACCTTTGTGGTCGAATGCTCCAAGGGGACCTATATCCGGACGATCTGTCAGGATGTCGGACAGACCCTGGGCTGCGGCGCGGCGATGGAGAGCCTGTGCCGCGTGGCCAGCGGAGCGTTTCGCCTTGAGGACGCAGTCAGTCTGGACGCGCTGATCGATGCCTACAGCCACCGGACCTATAAGGAGAATGGGCGTTATACGCTGGCTCCCGCATCGGAGGTCGGGCTTGCGGAGATCGCAAAGCTGGTACAGCCGATGGATATGCCGCTCACGCATTTCGGTACGGCGCTTTTGGAGCCGCAGCTTGCGCGGAAGTTTACCGACGGCTGGCATATCGCCCTGCGGGAATGCGAAATTACAGAGAATCCACGCTACCGCTATCGAGAACCGGAATTTGAAATTCGACCGGAATACCGCGGCGCATATAAAATGTATGAAAAAAATCCGGAGATGCCGGGCGGTCGCCGCTTTTTGGGTGTGGCATTTTACCATCACCAGTATAAAAAGCTGGTGGCGGACAAAGTTTTTTTGAGAAGTGAGGAATTATGATCGTATTTGACAGTTTAGATAAAATCCAAGACATGCCCGAAACCGCAGTCGCACTCGGCAACTTTGACGGCGTACATGTGGGACATCGGGCGATCATCACAGCAGCAGTCGAAAAAGCGAAGGTGCGCGGCCTCAAGAGCTGTGTCTTTACCTTTTCCAGCCATCCGAAGAATCTGATCCCGGGTGCAAAACCTGTCAAGAATATTATCTACAGGGAAGAAAAGGCTGCCCTGATCGAACAGATGGGTGTGGACTATCTGGTGGACATTCCGTTTACGGAAGCCATTATGACGATGGAGCCGGAGACCTTTGTCAAAAATCTCCTAGTGGATGCGATCCACGCGAAGGAGCTGTTCTGCGGCTTCAATTATCATTTCGGCTACCGCGGCAAGGGCGACGTGCAGGAGCTGCGGATCCTGGGATCGCGGTATGGCTTTCATGTCAACGCGATGCCTGCAGTGACGGTGGACGGCGATGTGGTCAGCTCGACGCTGATCCGCGGGCTGATCATGGCGGGAGAAATGGACGAATGCAGCAAATTCCTCGGACGTAATTACGACATCGGCGGAGAAGTCGTGGTCGGCAACCGTCTGGGCAAGCGCATCGGGTTTCCGACCTCCAATATCATGATTGACGAAAGCATGGTGACGCCGCCCAACGGGGTCTACATCACCTATTGCATCTACAACGGTGTACGCTATCCAAGCGTCACCAATGTCGGGATCAAGCCTACCATCGGCACCTTCAAAAAAAACATGGAAACCCATATTTTCAACTTTGACAAGGAGCTCTACGGCAAGATGATCAAGGTCGAATTTATCAAAAAGACCCGCGATGAGGTGAAGTTCGGCGGGATTGAAGCGCTCTCCGCACAGATCGCGAAGGACTGCCGCGAGGCAAAAGCGTTTCATCAGATCCCGTAGATGCCTTTCGCAAAACGGATGCCGCAGTACGGATTCTGCAAAACCACGAAACACGCGAAACACGCGGGGGTTATGAGCGTTACAGGATTTTTGAGATTTGTGCAATTTCGCGAAAAACGATTGACGAAGCGGCTGCATTGTGGTAGTATAAGTTGTTAGAAAAATTACCTGTGCTGCGCTTGCGCGAGGACTCTGACGCCAGGCCCGGCAGCAGGCGAATATCGAAAAAGGAGAAAGAACATGATTACAAAGGAAATCAAACAGCAGATCATCAAAGATTATCAGTTAAAAGAGGGCGACACCGGTTCTCCGGAAGTACAGATCGCGATCCTGACTTACAGAATCAACGATCTGAATGAACACCTCAAAGAACATAAGAAGGACCACCACTCCAGAAGAGGTCTGTTAAAGATGGTAGGTCAGAGAAGAAACCTTCTTGCATACCTGAAGGAAAATGATCTGGAGAGATATAGAACTCTGATCGCTCGTTTAGGATTAAGAAAGTAGGTTTTCAATTTACTATGGATTTAAGCGGGGCACAAAAGAGACCCCGCTTATTTTTTCGCATTCCCTGCTGTCACGAAAGGGCTGCGCACTTGCGGATTTTCCAGGGTGAGGTGTGGATGCGGCAATCAATACAAGTTAAAGGAAAAGAACAAGAAGAGAAAATTAACAGGAGGTAGTTGTTAATTATGCCAAGATTTGAAGATTACAGAGTATTCAGAACTGCATTGGGAGGCAGACTCCTGCAGCTGGAAATCGGCAAGGTCTGCGAACAGGCAAACGGACAGGTCATGGTTAAATACGGCGATACGGTCGTCAACGTGACTGTCTGCGCGTCCAAGGAACCGAAGCCGGACATCGACTTTTTCCCGCTGAGCGTGGACTATGAAGAAAGAATGTATGCCGCAGGAAAGATTCCGGGCGGATTTATTAAGAGAGAGGGCAGACCGAGCGAGCACGCGATCCTGACCTCCAGACTGATCGACAGACCGATCAGACCGTTATTCCCGAAGGGCTATTACAATGATGTGGTCGTCGTTGCAACTGTCATGTCCGTAGACTTGGATTGTTCTCCGGAAATCTGCGGTATGATCGGTTCCTCTGTCGCGCTGGCGATTTCGGACATTCCATGGGACGGTCCGACCGGTTCCGTTTCCGTCGGCAGAGTGGACGGCAGACTGATCATCAACCCGAGCCTCGAGCAGAGGGAAAAATCCGATATCCATATGACCGTATCCGGCACCAAGGATGCGATCATGATGGTAGAGGCAGGCGCAAACGAAGTACCGGAAATGGAAATGCTCGACGCGATTCTTTTCGCGCACGAGGAGATCAAAGAGCTCGTTGCGTTCATCGAGGAAGTCGTCAAAGAGGTCGGCAGACCGAAACAGGATGTCGTACTGTATAAGCCGCTGCCGGAGATCGACGAGGCAGTGCGCGCTTACGCGGCGCCGAAGATGCGGGAAGCGATTCAGACGCCGGATAAGCTGGAAAGACTCGAAAATATGGATGAAGTCGAAGTGGAGACCAAGGAACACTTTGCGGAAATCTATCCGGAGGGTGCGAAGGACATCGATTCCGTTCTTTACAATATCACCAAGGAAACCGTCAGAGCGATGATCCTCGACGAGGGCATTCGCCCGGACAACAGAAAGCTCGACGAGATCAGACCGATTTTCTGCGAGAGCAGCCTGCTGCCGAGAACGCATGGCAGCGGCTTGTTCAAGAGAGGACAGACACAGGTCATGTCCGTTTGTACGCTAGCGCCTGCCAGCGAGGCGCAGACGATCGACGGCATCACCGAGCAGACCTCCAAGCGCTATATGCATCACTACAACTTCCCGGGTTACTCGGTCGGCGAGGCAAAGACCTCCAGAAGTCCGGGACGTCGTGAGATCGGTCACGGTGCGCTCGCGGAAAGAGCTTTGATTCCGGTTCTGCCGCCGGTCGAAGAATTCCCGTATGCGATCCGCGTGGTATCGGAAGTTTTATCCTCCAACGGTTCGACTTCCATGGGCTCCACCTGCGGCTCCTGCTTGGCGCTGATGGATGCCGGCGTGCCGATCAAAAGACCGGTTGCGGGTATCGCGATGGGTCTGATCGAAAGGGTCAAGGAGGACGGCTCCTCTGAATTTGCGATTCTCAGCGATATTCAGGGTATGGAAGACTTCCTCGGCGATATGGACTTTAAGGTAACCGGTACAGAGGTCGGCGTGACCGCGATCCAGATGGATATCAAGGTACACGGCTTATCCAGAGATATTCTCGAAAAGGCGCTCAGACAGGCGAAAGAGGGCAGAATGTTCATCATGGGCAAGATGCTCGAGGAGCTCACTGCACCGCGTCCGGAGTTGTCCAAGTGGGCGCCGCGCGCGATGTCGATGATGATCAATCCGGACAAGATCCGCGTGGTCATCGGCAAGGGCGGCGAAACCATCAACGGGCTGGTTGAGAAGTACGATGTGAAGATCGACATCAACGATGACGGTCTGGTTTCCATCTACGGCACCGATGGCGAAAAGGCGGAGGCCTGCAAACGCGAAATCGAAATTCTTACGAAGGATGTCGAGGTCGGCGAGGTTTATGAGGGTCGTGTGACGAGAATCCTCAGTACCGCGAAGGGATCTGTCGGCGCGTTTATCGAGATCCTGCCGGGCAAGGAAGGTCTGCTGCACATCTCCAAGATGGCAAAAGAAAGAGTGGAAAAGGTCGAAGACGTCATGAACGTCGGCGACGTGGTCAAAGTCAAGGTTGTGGAAATCGACAGTCAGAACCGCATCAACCTTTCCAGAAAAGAGCTGCTGTAGCCGCGAGGCTCCGCGCTTCTGCACATACAGGAATGGGACAAAAGTGTGCATAACGAAATTTGAGATTTCTATGCACCCATGGCGCGCACCCATGCGCGCCGCTTCGTAAGATGCTTTTGTCGTGATTCCGGAAATATCGTGAGGCGATATTTCCTGCATGATAAAATAAAAAGCGAAAGACGACCGGATGATCGGCAGGCTTTCGCTTTTTTGCTTGTTTCTTTGGGAGGATTCCAGTATACTATAGATAAAGATAAAAGCGCGGCGCGAAATCAGCATGGCTGGTTTCCGGCGGCGCGGGGGAAAGTGTGGATACGAGGACTGAGAAAGGAGCTGCGGCCTATGAATAAGCAGGAAAAATTAAAAAAAATCTCCATCGGCGTGGAGGATTTTAAAACGATTATTGAAAAAGACGGATATTTTGTCGATAAAACTTTGATGATACAGAATTTAATCAAAAGTAATGCGATGGTTACTTTGTTTACCCGCCCGCGGCGCTTCGGCAAGACGCTCAATCAGTTTATGATCCGCCGCTTCTTCGAGGACGAGCGCACCGAAAAGGGCGAGAAGATCGACAACGGCGGCCTCTTTGACGGACTGGCAATCACAAAATGCGGCGAAGAGATTCTCTCCCATCAGCAGCAGTATCCTGTGATTTTTCTAACCTTAAAGTCAGCGAAGCAGGATACGTATGCGCTCGCTTACATGGAATTAAAGAAACGCCTGAGCGCGGAGTACAAGCGGCACAAATATGTTTTGATGGGAGATACCCTGACAACGGATGAAAAAGAACGCTTCGAGGCAGTGTCACGCGTCGCGGATGATGACAGCCTCTACACTGACGCGCTGGGGTTTCTGTCGGAATGCCTTGCCAGATATCACGGACATAATACTTTCATCCTCATCGATGAGTACGATGTGCCGTTGGAAAACGCCTATCTGCATGGCTTCTACGACAACATGATCGGGTTCATCCGTTCCCTGTTCGAGTCGGCGCTCAAGACGAATCCGTATCTGGAGAAGGGTATCATCACAGGCTGCCTGCGCATCAGTAAGGAAAGCATTTTTACCGGGCTCAACAATCTGGAGACCGACAGCGTGCTGCATACGCGCTACGCAGACAGCTTTGGCTTTACAGAGGATGAGGTGAAAGCAATGCTCGCCTATTATGACCTTGCGGCAGAGCTGCCGGAGGTGAAACGCTGGTACGACGGATATCTTTTTAACGAGACCGAGATCTACAACCCATGGAGTATTCTCAAATATGTCAATGACCGGAAAGATAAAGTGACGAAATTTGCATTGCCGTACTGGTCGAACACCTCTTCTAACAGCATCGTGCGCGAAATGGTGGGAGAAGCCGATGCGGATGCGAAACGTGACCTCGAAACTTTGATTAACGGCGGCACGATAGAAAAGCAGGTGCATGAGGACATCACCTATGGCGATATTCATCAGTCGCAGGATAATCTTTGGAACTTCCTGTTCTTTACGGGCTATCTGAAAAAGGTCGGGGAACAGAAGGAAGGCAATAATCTAAAACTGGAAATGAAGATTCCAAACATCGAAATTGCAACGATATATGAAAACTCCATTTCCTACTGGTTTGAACAAAGGATAAAACAAACCGACCGCAGCCCGCTGAAGCATGCGCTCGAAACAGGCGACTGCGAAGCTGCAGAGAACTTCATTAACGAGCAGCTCTTTCAGACCATCAGCTATTACGATTATGCCGAGAATTTCTATCATGGCTTTATGGCAGGGCTTCTTGTGAATATCGGCGGCTACCGCGTGAAATCCAACCGCGAGAGCGGAAACGGCAGACCGGATATCGTGATGACGGAATCAAAATTCAGAGGCAGAGCGATGATTCTGGAACTGAAAATTTCAGACACGATTCAGGGGATGGAAAAGAAGTGCGAAGAAGCACTCGCGCAGATGAAAGAGCAAAAATACGAAAGTTCGCTTGAAGATGACGGCTATCAGCCAATTCTGAAATATGCGATCTGTTTCTTTAAGAAAGGCTGCATGGTGAAAAAAGCGGAATAACCAAAACCTCATGAGAAAAGGAAGAAATTAAAAAAAGAGGAATTATCCTCCGGAAAAACGCAAAAAAACTTAAAAAAACATTGCATTTTCCCACCCTTTTTGGCAAAAAGGGTGGGGCTTTTTTGTTTGAAACAGTGTAAAATCACAGCCAAGAATATGCCAAGCAAGACGCGGCAAAACAAAAAAAACTTTTAAGAAAGGAGGATTTGCTGAATGAGATACGGTTTGAGTTAAAGTGTACCCTTTGTCAAGGACATTTTTAAGTAACAGATAAACAGTAACTGTTACTTTTCCTGCGGACAATTTCCTTTTTCCGATTGGTTGTATGAAATGAGCGGATAGATTCCGGTAATGCAATATTCGTAGTACTCATTGGGCGTCAGTTTTAAAAGTTCCCATTGACCACGATCGTTGTTGTAGTAATCCATGTAATCGTCAATGACAGCTTTTGCTTCCGCAAAGGAATCACAAGTTGCGATTTTACCGCCGATTTCATCTTTCATGTGCCCGAAGAAGCTTTCCTGCGGCGCATTATCCCAACAGTTTCCGCGTCTTGACATGGACTGACGAAGCTCCGCGTCTTTGACGATTTGGCGGAACTTCTTGCTGGTGTAATGACAGCCTTGATCAGAGTGAATGAGTGTTTCACAATCAAGCGTCTGACCGTAATTGGAAATTAACAGATTTACCGTTTCAAGCACAAAATCAATTTCAAGGGATTCACTTAACACATAAGCAAGGATTTGCATCGTGTAAGCATCCTTGATGGCGGACAGATAGAAGAACACACCGCAGCAAGGGATGTAGGTAATATCCGTAAGGAGAACCTTTCTGGGGCCGTGCTCTTTGAACTGACGATTCAGAAGATTCTCCGAAACCGCATCCGTTTTCAAAGCTTTTGCCATCCTGCGATAGGGATTTGCTTTGCGGATCGGGCAGGAAAGCCCGTATTTACGCATGAGACGCTGTATCTTCTTGATGTTCATTAAAACGGGCGGATCCATATGCAAAAGGCGCATATGGATGCCACGAATACCTTTATCATAACCTCGGAAGGAGTAGGCATTCAGAATTAATTCAAAATCGTGTTTATCTTTGGCTTCGCGTTCTAGGCGTTTGTCCTCGGAAGCAAGCCAGTTGTAATAACCGGATCTGGACACTCCGGCGATATTGCAGAGTTCTTTGACATTCTGCAGATTGTCCTTTTACGAGACGATGGAGTGAATGATTTCATATTTGGCACTTGGTCGATCCATGATTAAGTCCTCGGCTTTCTGTCGTTGTCCAGCTCGGTAATTTTTTTTAGAAATTCAATCTGCTGGCGAAGGTAAGCGATTTCACGTTGCATGGCAGAAACCGATTGCTGTGCGGGCAGGGTGTTGTAGTCTACTTTGGCAGGCTTTTGGATTTTAACGGAAGACGAATCCTCCGTTGGAACTTTCCCTTCCTTGGCTTGTTTGGATATGCGTCTTGCAAAGGCGTACATTCGATTGTCACCTAAGATAGCAGGGTCATAGCCAAAGGCAGCGAAAATATCCTTGACGGGCTCTCCGGCTTCATAGTGAGCCAGAAAGAGGTTCTTAAATTCAAGGGTATAGTGGATGCATATGTGGTCCTATGTCAAGATTTAGTACAAGTTAAAATGAAAAACTTTCCCATTTTAACCCGCCAGAAGCTCAGCCTCAGTGTGTGTTCTTTCATACAATCGTTCGAATTCATTTGGTGACATATAGTTACAATGGCTATGAATTCGTTTCGTA
>OGHJ01001182.1_pt1 | contig 29906 bp, 30 predicted proteins | sample 1571351 | NCBI WGS metagenome assembly OGHJ01 (sample SAMEA2582037, study PRJEB24529) | metagenome | biome: Human gut stool | place: China | collected 2011 | reverse complement strand
CTTTCACAGAAATCGTTAGAAGAGTATTAGACAAGAAGCCTGCAGAAGTAACCACGCAGGAAGAAATGGACAAGATCGGCGACAAGATGAAAGAGATCGTTGCACACGCCGGCAAGCACAAAAATCCGTGGACAGGTTCCGGCGGCATGCTGCTTGGTACTGTTGAAGAGATCGGACCTGCTTACAAGGGTGACTTAAAGGTTGGCGACAAGATCGCAACATTAGTATCCCTGTCCCTGACACCGTTAAGAATCGACGAGATTATCGCGATGAGACCGGCAATCGACCAGGTTGACATCAAGGGTAAGGCAATCTTATTCCAGTCCGGTATCTATGGCATCATTCCGGATGATATGCCGGAAAAGACAGCATTATCCGCATTAGACGTAGCAGGTGCTCCGGCTCAGACTGCAAAATTAGTACAGTCCGGTCAGAAGGTTCTGATCATCGGCGGCGGCGGCAAGTCCGGTCTGCTGTGCTTACACGAAGCAAAGAAGAGAGCGGGCGTAACCGGTCTGGTTGTTTGCGCTGCAGGCTCCCAGAAGTCCGAAGACAGAGCAAGAGCGCTCGACCTTGCTGACGAATACTTCCACATGGACGCAACCGATGCGGTTGGTTTCTACAACAAGTCCATGGAATTAACAAACGGCGAACTGTTTGACGTAGTTATCAACTGCGTATCCATCGAAAATACAGAAATGGCTTCCATCCTGTCCTGTAAGGATGACGGCGTTGTATACTTCTTCTCCATGGCGACCTCCTTCACGAAGGCTGCTCTTGGCGCAGAGGGCGTAGGCAAAGACGTAAACATGATCATCGGCAACGGCTACACCAAGGGTCACGCTGCAATCACACTGCAGTGCCTGAGAGAGAACCCGGGTCTCAGAGCGTTATTCGAAGAAATGTACGCGTAGTCTAAGGACTATGTGTTCCGCGCGCCGCCGATCACGCGGCGCGCGTAAAATTGACTCTCACAATGAAATTTTAAGGAGAATTTAAAAAATGGCAATTAGAAATTGGAAAGACATTCCTCTGTTCAAGGATGTCACTGACGAACAGTGGAACGACTGGCATTGGCAGGTTGCAAACAGACTGTCAACGGTTGAAGAAATCGCACAGGTTGTAAACCTGACAGAAAAAGAAAAGGAAGACATCGAAAAGGTTATGGGCGGCTTCCGTGTAGGTATCACACCTTACTACGCTTCCCTGATGGATCCGGACGATCCGAGAGATCCGGTTAGAATGCAGGCTGTTCCGACTCTGCTCGAAATGCACAGATCCGAAGCGGACGATATGGACCCGCTGCACGAAGATGCTGACTCCCCGGCTCCTGGTCTGACCCACAGATATCCGGACAGAGTGCTTTTCCTGATCACTGACCAGTGCTCTATGTACTGCAGACACTGCACCAGAAGAAGACTGGCAGGCGAAACTGACGGTGCAAGATCCAGAGAAGATATCGATGCATGTATCGAATACATCAGAAAGACACCGCAGGTTCGTGACGTACTGCTTTCCGGCGGTGACGCACTCTGCGTAGAAGACGAGACGCTGGAATACATCATCAGCGAACTGAGAAAGATCGATCACGTAGAGATCGTAAGACTTGGTTCCAGAACTCCGGTTGTAATGCCAATGAGAATTACCGACGATCTGGTAAACATGCTGAAGAAGTATCACCCGATCTGGCTGAACACACACTTCAACCACCCGAAGGAACTGACTCCGACTGCAGCGGAAGCTTTGAGAAAGCTTGCTGACGCGGGTATCCCTCTGGGCAACCAGTCCGTACTGCTTCGCGGCGTCAACGACTGCAAGCACATCATGAGAGAACTGGTACAGCTGCTCTGCAAGAACAGAGTCAGACCGTACTACATCTACATCTGCGACCTTTCCATGGGTATCGAACACTTCAGAACTCCGGTTTCCAAGGGTATCGAGATCATCGAAGGTTTAAGAGGACATACCTCCGGCTACGCTGTGCCGACCTTCGTTGTTGACGCTCCTGGCGGCGGCGGCAAGACGCCGGTAATGCCGCAGTACGTAATTTCTCAGACGCCGCACAAGGTAATTCTGAGAAACTACGAAGGTATCATCACGACTTACACCGAGCCAAGCCTTCCGGATCTTCCTTGCAACTGCGATTACTGCACAGGCAAGAAGACCTACAAATACGAGGGTGTTTCCGCTCTGGGTGAAGGTCCTGAGATCAAGACGATCGAGCCTGCACATCTTGCAAGACACGAAAGAAACAAACACTAAAATACAATGTTCATCCATAGGGAGGCCTCTGTCTCCCTATGGGTGTGCTAAAAGGAAATACAACATGGGTTTACTGCACGATTTATCAACCAAATACAAGACCTTGTCGATTGTCGGCATGGCGAAAAACGCCGGTAAGACGACAGCGCTCAACTATCTGATCGAGGAGGCTATCGACGAGGGTATCACGCTCGGCATCACATCTACGGGCAGAGACGGGGAAACACAGGACTTGGTAACCGGAACAGAAAAACCGCGCGTGTACATGGAGGAAGGCATGCTGGCTGCGGTGCCGTCCCTGCTTTACGATCTGGCAGACGCAGGTCTTGAAGTGCTGAAAAAAACAAAATATTCGACAGCCATCGGAGAACTTCTCATTTGCAGAGTCAGAGACGCCGGCTATGTACAGATCGCCGGACCGGTCATCAACGCGGAGCAGAAGCTGCTTTGTCAGGACATGCTTGCGCTGGGCTGTGAACTGATTCTGATCGACGGTGCGATCGACCGTAAAACCATCGCGTCACCGGAAACCTCCGACGCGATCATACTATCTACCGGAGCCGTACTTTCCCGCAAATTAAACAAAGTGGTGGAAGAAACGGCGCACATCGTGAATCTGTACAGAACACCGCAATTGGAAGAAGGCGTGTACAGAGATGCAATTATCCAAAATAACTTCGACGATAAGATTATGCTTGTCAACGCAGACGGGACTGTCCGCAAGCTGGACCTGGTGACAGGGCTGGGCGCGGCAAAGGAGATCAACGGCGCGATTGACGAGGATACCAGATACATATATATACCGGGGGCATTTACCAACAGTGTCATTTCGGACATCAGCCTCCGCAATCTGAAGCAGGTACAGTTTGTACTCAAGGACCCGACCAAGATCTTTGTCAACGCCATGGACTGGGGCATCTTCCGCAAGAAGGGCTTCCGCGTCAGCGTGCTCAAAAATATTGAAATCGCCGCGATTACGGTCAACCCATGGGCGCCGGCAGGCTATACCTTTGACAACCGGCTGCTGCTTTCGGAAATGCAGAAGGCGATACCGGATATTCCGATTATTGATGTAAGGATGTAAAAGCTATGATACAGGGCAAAAACAGACGACTGGCGAATGTCAAGACAAGGCGGGAGACCGGACTGGATTATGTCATGTTCAGCCTTGACCTGAACACGCCGTTCGGCAAGAAACAATTGAAAGAAGTCCGTCCCTACTATCCGGGCGAGGAAGCAGAGCTGCGTGACGAGCTGGATCGCGTGGAGCAGATGATCGCTTTCGTAAAACAGAACCAGATACTCACCGATAAGATTCAAGAGGTCTTTATGGAAGTGAAGGACGCGACGCTGACGATCGAGCGCAGCGGCTCGGTAACGCTCTCGACGGTGGAATTGTTCGAAATCAAAACGCTGCTTTTGCAGATGCGCCAGCTGCGCAAGCTGACGATGGAGCATGAGATTGGCGATTATCAAAGTGCGCATTGCTGCTGTGCGGCTGAGACGTCTGCGGACAGTGCCGCAAGCGAAGCGCGGGCGGCAGATGTGCCTGCGGCGCGCGCGGAAGGCGAAGCAGCGGTCGATACGGTGCCGGAGGAATATTTCCTTGCAGATACCGAGGCGCTGCTCGACGAACTCGACCCGCGTCGGGATCGCATGAACACTTTCTACATCTACAACGAATTCAGTCCGCTTCTCGAAGAATACCGGACGAAGAAAAAAGAATATGAGCAGCAGATCCGCAGAGAGCAAAAACAGGCCCGCGAGGAGCTGCGAAAAAAATACGGCGTGCAGCTGACGCCGAAATTCGACATCGTGGTCGCCAAATCCCACCCGGACTTCGAGATGATTCAATCGCTTGAAGAACTCGAAATGACGGATCAGGACTACATGAGTGTAACGCTGCAGCTCAAACCGACAGAGAAGATCTACGAATTCGTGCAGGCGGCAGAGGAGCTCAATGCAGAGATCGAGCAGGAAGAGGAACGCGTGAGAGAGCTGCTTTCCCGCAAGATCGCAGAGAAAGAAACGGTGCTTCTCGCAAACTGCGAGAAGATGGGGGCGCTGGATCTGGCGCTGGCCAGAGCCATCTACGCGATCAAACACGACCTGACGAAACCGGAGATCACCGAAGAACACGTGATTGCTTTCGAAGATGGCCGCAATCTGCAGGTGGAGGACATCATTCGCGAGAAGGGCAAGACCTATTGTCCAATCTCGCTGTCGCTGGCGGACGGCGTGACGATGATCACCGGCGCCAATATGGGCGGCAAGACGATCTCTCTGAAGCTGGCAGGGCAGATTCCGATTTTGGCACAGTATGGATTCTTTGTTCCGGCAAAGCACGCAAAAATCGGTCTTTCCAACTACATGCAGATTCTCATCGGCGACTCGCAGTCTGTCGAGCGCGGACTTTCCAGCTTCGGCTCGGAGATGGAGGAGCTCAAGGAGATTCTGGACAAGGGGCAGGAGCGCAGTCTGATTCTCATCGACGAGATCGCTTCCGGCACCAACCCGACCGAGGGTACGGCACTGACCAAGAGTCTGGTCGATTACCTGATTGAAAAACCGTATATTTCCTTGATCACGACGCATTTTGAGTCTGTGACCGAGCGGGAGGATATTGTGAATATGCAGGTCCGCGGGCTTGCTGACTGCAACTTCACGCTGCTCAACCGCGAGATTCAGCACGCGAACCGCCGTGACAGGATTAATATTATATCCAAATATATGGACTACCGTCTGTATAGAGTAGATAGCGAAGCACAAGTTCCAAAGGAAGCTCTCAGCATTGCTGCCATGTTAGGAATTAACAAGGAGATTATTGAGGGAGCGAAAAAATATATGAAATAAGGAGAAAAAGGATGAAAAGCAAACTGAACATTGACCCAAAAGTTGTTGACAGCGCGCGCCAGCATGCCGCGAATATCGCGCATGATATGCAGGACTTTATCGATCGCCATACGACGGTATCGACAGAGCGTACGATTGTGAGACTTTTGGGAATCGACGGTGTCGATGAACTCGAGACACCGCTTCCAAACGTGATCGTAGACCATATCAAAGATGCGGGCGCCCTGCCGACAGGCGCGGCGTATTGGATCGGCAACGCCATCGTGCAGACCGGCAAAGAGCCGCAGGAGATCGCGGAGGAAGTTGCTGCGGGCAAGCTGGAGCTGACCAAGCTTCCGACCTGCACACAGGCAGAGGCTGCAGAGGCAATCAAGCCGGCAATCAAAAAAACCTTTGAAAAAATCGATATGCAGAAGGCAAAACGTCAGGAGTATCTGGATACCATCGGCGAAGGTCCGGAGCCATACATCTACGTTATCGTAGCAACCGGTAATATCTACGAGGACGTGATCCAGGCACAGGCTGCGGCAAGACAGGGTGCGGACATCATCGCGGTAATCAGAACCACTGCACAGTCCCTGCTTGACTATGTACCTTACGGTCCGACAACTGAGGGCTTCGGCGGTACATACGCAACACAGGAAAACTTCCGCATCATGAGAAAAGCGCTCGACGAGGTTGGCGAAGAGGTAGGCAGATACATCAGATTATGTAACTACTCCTCCGGTATGTGTATGCCGGAAATCGCAGCGATGGGCGCGCTCGAAAGACTCGACGTAATGCTCAATGACGCGATCTACGGTATCCTGTTCCGTGATATCAATATGCAGAGAACGCTGGTTGACCAGTTCATGTCCAGAGTCATCATCGGCTACTGCGGCATCATCTTCAACTCCGGTGAAGATAACTACCTGACGACAGACGACGCGATCGAAGCGGCACATACCGTAACTGCTTCCCAGTTCATCAACGAACAGTTCGCGGTACTGGCGAACATTCCGGAGAATCAGATGGGTCTCGGTCACGCATTCGAAATGGACCCGAACACCGAAGACGGTTTCCTGCTTGAATTATCGCAGGCACAGATGGCAAGAGAAATCTTCCCGAACGCAAGATTAAAATACATGCCGCCGACAAAGTTCATGACCGGCAACATTTTCAGAGGACATCTGCAGGATGCGCTGTTCAATCTGGTAACTGTATGGACACACCAGTCCCTGCTGCTGACCGGTATGCTGACAGAAGCAATCCACACACCGCTGATGCAGGACAGATACCTCGCGATCGAAAACGCGAAGTACATCTTCAATAACTGCAGACATCTCGGCGATGAAGTAGAGTTCAAGAAGGACGGTATCATTCAGAAGAGAGCACAGGAAGTTCTGGGCAAAGCTGACGATCTGCTGGCACAGGTTGAAAAGGAAGGTCTCTTCTCCACCATCGAAAAAGGTATTTTCGGCGGCGTAAAGCGTCCGTTTGACGGTGGTCACGGTCTGGAAGGCGTTTGCACCAAGGGTGAAAACTACTTCAATCCGTTCATCGAATTGTTTATGGATCACGAATAGGGAGGTGCGCAGCAATGACAGAAAATAAAGCAACAACAGCAACGACACAGGTCGACTTAACATGCGTGAAGCCTTACGGTGACGCGTTAAATGACGGTAAAGTGCAGTTATCCTTCACGCTTCCGGTTCCTTACGGCGAAGAAGCGGAGGAATGTGCAAAGCAGTACGCGAGAAAGCTCGGTCTGGAAGAACCGAACGTTTGCTACTACTGCGAACTGACAAAGGGATATACATTCTTTAATGTTTACGGCAGCGCGCAGCCAACCATCGACTACACAGCGATCAAGGTGCCGAAGGTAGAAGGCACCGTTATGGACCGTGTGGAATGCGGCGAATGGATCGGCGAACATATCGGCAGAGATATCGTCGTGGTCGGTGCGTCCATCGAATCCGACGCGCATACCGTAGGTATCGACGCGATCATTCAGATGAAGGGCTTCCATGGTCACTTCGGTCTGGAAAGATTCAAACATGTCGTTCCTTACAACATGGGTTCCCAGGTTCCATGCGAAGCGCTGATTGCAAAGGCAAAAGAGGTCAACGCAGACGCAATCCTTGTTTCCCAGACAGTAACCCAGAAGGATATCCATATCAAGCAGCTCACCAAGATGGAAGAACTGATGGAAGCAGAGGGTCTGCGTGACAAGATCATCCTGACCTGCGGCGGTCCGAGAATCTCTCACGAGCTCGCGCAGGAGCTGGGTTATGACGCAGGCTTCGGTCCCGGCAAGTACGCGGAACACGTCATGTCCTACATCATGCAGGAAGTCGAAAAACGCGGCTGGCAGAACAAGCCGAACATCGCGGACAGATAATCTCATAAATAAAACAGACTGACCTTTGCCCGGCACTCACTTGTCGGGCAAAGAAGTCAGGAGGTTTGAAAAAGGTATACAACTTGACAGAAAGCTGCAAACGCGGTAAAGTATTAAGTGATGTATATGTAATACTTAACAGGAAGGTGAAAACATGATTAACAAAATGAAAACTGCACAGGAAGCAGTTGCCGGCATCCAGGACGGTATGACCATCATGGTCGGCGGTTTCCTTGCAACAGGATCTCCTGAGATCTTAATGGACGCACTGGTTGAAAAAGGTGTCAAGCATCTGACGGTCATCGGCAACGACGGTGGTCTGGATGCAGGCCAGCCTGCAGGCGAGTTTGCAGCAAAGACAGCAAGAGGTATCGGTAAATTGCTGGAGCACCACATGGTAGACCACATTATCGCATCGCATCTTGGTGTAAACCCGAAGCTGAACGAACAGTTCGCAGAGGGCACGCTCAAGTACACGCTGGTTCCGCAGGGAACATTAGCGGAAAAGATCAGAGCCGCAGCTTACGGCCTCGGCGGTGTTCTGACGCCGACCGGTGTTGGTACGCCGATGGAAACAGAGCTCGATGAGCTTGGCAGAGAAAAGAAGGTCGTAGAGATCAACGGCAAGAAGTATTTATTCGAACTGCCGCTGTTCGCTGACTATTCTCTGATCAGAGCTTCCGTTGCCGACAAGTTCGGTAACTACTACTGTTCCAAGGCAACCAAGAACTTCAACTACGTGATGGCAGGTGCTTCCGATCACACCATTATCGCTCCTGAAAAGCTGGTTGAAATCGGTGAAATCGATCCGGATTACTTCGCAGTAGCCGGCGTACTGGTAGAATCAATCGTGGAAGGAGAAAAGAAATGGCAGATTTAAAAGTTAGAATCGCGAAAAGATGCGCGAAAGAATTTAAAGACGGCGAATTCGCCAACTTAGGTATCGGTCTGCCAACCATGGTCGCAGACTATATTCCGGAGGATATTACCGTTACGTTCCACTCCGAAAACGGATTCGCAGGTATCGACGCAGTTGCGGATGCTTCCAACCTCGACGTTGACATCATCAACTCCGGCGGCACTTATGTAACCGCTGTTCCAAGAGTAAAGTATTTTGATACCGCGGAATCTTTCGGTCTCGTCAGAGGCGGACACGTCAAAGCGACCGTTCTCGGCGCAATGGAAGTTGCCGAAAACGGTGACCTTGCCAACTGGATCGTACCGGGCAAGAAAGTTGCCGGTATGGGCGGTGCCATGGACCTCTGCGCAGGCTGCCCGGAGGTTATCATTACCATGCTGCACACCCAAAAGGGTAACCATAAAATCTTAAAGAAATGCACCCTTCCGCTGACCGCAGAAAGATGCGTCACCAAGATCATCACCGAAATGGCTGTGATGGAAGTCAGAGAAGACGGCATCTGGGTAACCGAGCTGCACCCTGACTACACTTGGGATGAGCTGCAGGCTGCGACAGGCTGTGAGCTGCACAAGGATCCGAATATGAAGGCTATGGAAGAAGAATAGAAACTTGTCTTTTTCGCCCACCGCGGTGTCAACTGCGAATCGCTCGGTGCTCACATACGTCTAGTATGCTCCGCGCCTCGCGTTCTTGTTTCCTAGCGGTGAACGAAAAATCCTGCGTCATATAAAAATGCGTATTAAAATCGTCTGTGGCGTTGTTGACTGCGTCGCGCTTCCCTGCTCATGTACTTCAGTACACTCCGCGGGTCGCCGACTTGTCGCCTAGCCACAGGCGATTTTTTCTGCGCATTTGACCTTGCATCGTGCGCCTTGCATAACGAAAAATCCAGTGTTATTGCACACGCAAATGATAGGCGGCTCCGCGAGGGGCCGCTTTTGTATTGCAGTTCTGGCAAAAATGTGGTATACCTAAAGGGTAGTGGAGTTGGACGAGGGTGCCGTGCGGAGGGTCTGCGGGGCAACGCGGACGCGGTACTGCTTAGAACAAAAAAACGGAGGATACGAAAATGGACTTAATTACAGGCATCAAGGAAAGAAGAAGTGTCAGAAGATTCGCGGATAAACCGGTTCCCAGAGAGCTGATCGCGGAGGTCGTGGAGATCGCAAGATTCGCGCCGTCGTGGAAAAACACCCAGATCGCGAGATATATCGTGGTGGAGGATCCGGAAAAAATCGCGGCACTCGCCAGCGATAAATGCACCTACGGATTTGAATACAATATCAAGACCATCGCTAAGGCACCGGCGGTGGTACTGCTGACAATCGTGGAAGGACGTTCCGGCTTTGAAAAAGACGGCAGTTTTTCTACGCCGAAGGAGGACAGATGGCAGAATTTTGATGCGGGTATCGCGGCACAGACTTTCTGCCTGGCAGCCTACGAAAAGGGGCTGGGCAGTGTGATTCTCGGTTATTTTGACGATGCAGAGGTCAAAAAGGTCATTCCGATCCCGGAAGGGCAGCAGGTCGGCGCGATGATTCCGATTGGTTTCCTGCCGGAGGGGGAGATTGCGGCACCGCCGAGAAAGGATGTCGACGCACTGCTGACCTTTATCTAAGCCTGCATGGCGCGGAAATAAAAACAGCCTGCGAAGCGAAGCAGGCTGCAATGGTTCAAACGGTCTTGCCGGAAACTCCGGAAAGACCGTTTTTGTCATTGTATAGGGAATATCGCCAAAAGCGCCTTGTGATGCGTCTGCCATGCATGGCAGGCATAGGTGCAAAGGCGCCTACGATTCCGTTTTGCTCGCTTTTGTTAAAATAATCAGGGCGCTGATGGTGACGGCAAGTCCCAAAAGCCCGGATGGTGCAGGGATTTCGTTATAAAGCAGAATGCCTAAGAGCATGGCGGCGGTCGGCTCTGCGCCGCAGGAGAGGATTGCTGCGTTGCCGGAATCAATATATTTGATGGAAGCCGCATAGAAAAAATTCGGCAGGATAGAAGTAACCAGCGCTTGCGCAAGATAAAAGGCGGCGCCTTTGCATGGCGCAGCTGAGACGAATGCGCCGATTGCGTTCCAATCGGCAAATGGACTCAGAATCAGCGTGGTGATTGCGAAAATATAAATGTTGATGGTGAGTGCGTGATAGCTTCGCGCTGTCAGCTGTTTGGAGTTGATGGTGTAAACGGCATTGAAAAAAGCGGAGCCAAGACCGGTCAAGATGCCGACAGTACTCCAGACAAACGCGGTATGCGTGTCGAATACACCGCTGATCAGCGCACAGCCGACGACTGCCGCAAGCATACAGGAGACCTTGACGGGCGTGATTTTTTCATGAAAAAAGACGGCGCTCAAGAGCAGCACGAAGATCGGGCAGAGGCATAGCAATACTGAAGCCAGGGTTAAGGTGAGCATGCCAACACTGGTATTATAGCAAACGTTCATCAGCAGATAGCCGTTGATAGCCGCCGAAAGAAAAACGGGCAGGTCGCGCAGATGAATCCGCAGCAGCCTCCGGTCGTAAAGCAAAAGCACGATCAGCAGGATGCAAAAGGAAACCAGTGAGCGGGAACACATGATGGAGAGATTGCCAAAGCCTGCGGTTTTTAACGTGCGGACAAAGATGCCGCCGGCACCCCAGCAGGAGCCGGCAATCAGCGGAAGCAGCATTGCGAATTTTTTCATGGAAATCTCCTTTTGTGACGAAACTCTCTGCGGCGCTCGGAAGAGACCGCGAACAGGAAGCATTATATCATGCGGTATCGGAATTTGCAAAAGAAACTTGCGAAGCTTAGAAGCCACAGAACAGCGCAAACTGCTGCCGGGAAGAGACAGAAAGCGCAGCGCGGCGGCTTCATAACGCAGGCTTAGGGGCGGTGCGGCGTATCGTGGGGACATTGCGATGCAATTTTTGTTGCGAAATGATGAAAAAAGAGGTATAATGTAACGGATAAGCTTTGAAAAAGGCTTTTTTTCGTGTGCGAACGCGGCATGATGCTTCCGGAATCCGTGAGGCGACCGCAGACGCGAGGGGAAATCAAGCAATGAGGATTTTATGAGAAGAGACAGACGAGAAGAAATCATGGCACAGATGGAGGCCGACAAACGGGCGGAGAAACGAAAACGGGGGAATGGTTTCTGCCGCTTCCTTTCTATCCTATACACGATTCTGGCGGCGGCCTTTGTGGTGCTGCTGATTAAGCTGAATGCCCTGCCGGCAAAATACCTCTATACGGGGATCGCAGCGCTGGTCATCGCATCGATTTTTATCGTGCCGGTGATGTTCAGCAAACGGGGGAAAAGGGGACGAAAAATCGGCGCATCCGTCGTTGCGGTGCTGCTGATCGGTGTGTTTGGCGTCGGGACCTGGTATCTGACAGACACATTGGATTTTATAGACAATATCACACAGATAAAACAGGAAACAGAGGACTACTATGTGGTCGTACCGCAGGAGGCGCTCTTGGAGAACGTCAGCGGCATCAGTGGACAGACGGTCGGCACCTATATGACGAACGATCTGCGTTATTCGGAGGCGAAGGCCAAGCTGCAGGAGCAGGTCGCAGTGGAGTATGCTTATGAAGCGGATTTTCAGACGCTGATGCAGAAGCTGCTGGACGGCAGCTATACGGCGATTTTCGTGCCGGCGGCAAACTATGATCTGTCCCAAACGACTTCTGATACAGCTGCGGACCCGCAAAGCAGCAGTCAAACAGATTCCGCACCAGCGCAGACCTCAGAAACGGATGAAGCGGGAACACAAACCAAAGTTCTGTATACGGTCTCGCTGCCGATTGAAACGGAGGACCAGACCTCCGCGGTCGATGTAACCAAGGAAAGCTTCAATGTCTACATCAGTGGTTCCGATATGTCCGGGTCTATCGACGTTACGAACCGTACGGATGTCAACATGGTCGCAACGGTCAACCCGCGGACGCATGAGGTACTGCTGACCTCAATCCCGCGCGATTATTATGTGACGCTGCCGACCAAGAATGCGAAGGACAAGCTGACGCATTCCAGCCTTTACGGGATGCAGGAAAGCGTCGGCGCGGTGGAGACCACGCTCGGCATCGATATCAACTACTATCTGCGTGTCAACTACAGTACGATCATCAAGCTGGTCGACGCGATGGGCGGCATCGATATCAATTCGGAACATGACTTCTATACCTCGGGCATGAAGGGAATGCCGGAGCTGAACGGGCACCACTTTACCAAGGGTGTAAATCACGTCGATGGAAAGCTGGCGCTGGCGTTCTGCAGAGAAAGACATGCTTTCCTGTCCGGTGATATGCAGAGAAACGAGAATCAGCAAATTGTGCTGGAAGCCATTCTCAAAAAAGCACTGAACAGCAAGACGATTCTGACCAAATATACCGCCCTCCTGGACGCAGTCAAGGAAAACATGTCAACCAACATGACACCGGAAGAAATGTCGGCGATTATCAAAATGCAGCTTGCTGATATGCCGGACTGGAAGATCGAAAGACAGGCGATTAAGGGAACGAACGCGTATGAATATTGCTACGCGCTCGGCTTTAAGGCGGCGACAGTCGATGCGATCCCGGAGGAAGAAGCGAAGGCTGTGGATGAAATTGTAAGAATAGCGACAGAAGATATACAGACAGAAAGCGAGACAAAACAAGATGCAGAGCAAGAAGACGGACAGAAAGAAGAAACGGGTGATCGCTAAACAGACCAGAACGAAGACCAGCATCGTCTGCGGTACAGAGAATCCGGCAAGCCTGGGGTGTGACTTTTATGAGCTGGAGGATGGAGAACTGGCGACCTTTTTTACGCCAAAAGAAATCCACGAAGGTCACGACGGCATCATGCATGGCGGGCTGTCTGGCGCGATTTTGGATGAAGTGATGGGACGCTGCAACTTTGTTGAAGCCGCGGACGGAACGCTGTACAACCCATATGTGACCGGCGAAATGACGGTGCGTTACCTGCTGCCGATTCGTGTCGGCGCAGCAATGCGCGCGTTCGGGAGGATTGACCGCAGCGAGGGCAGGAAAAATTTTAACTCGGGCGAAATTTTGGACGCGGCGGGCGTGGTTGTCGCGGAGGCAACCGGGGTTTACATCCGAACGAATTTGTTTGACGAAGAAAACGTGCCGGAGGGGGAAAAGCGGGGGATTCTGTCCCTGACCGCCGAAGACCCGACGGAGTTCTGAGATTTCCCGGGGAAAAAACTGAAAATGCAGGCAAAAATCAAAAAAGAATATTGACATTGACAAAGCGCTGTTTTATAATTAATAGGCAACTTTATGATTAGGCATAAGCAGAGCTTCTGAAAAGGGCTCTGAATTTTGAGTTAAACGGAGGACAATCAACATGAGAGTGAAAGTAATGCTGGCATGCACAGAGTGCAAACAGAGAAACTACAATACGATGAAGAACAAAAAGAACGATCCGGATCGTATTGAAATGCAGAAATATTGCAGATTCTGCAAGAAACACACGCTTCACAAGGAAACCAAATAAGGAGAGATCATTATGGCAAACGAAGCAAAAAAGAAGTTCAGCTTTAAGGAATATTTCAAATCCGTAAAAGTTGAAATGAAAAAGGTTGTATGGCCGACCAAGAAGGAAGTTTGGTCCTATACAGCGGTGGTTATCGCTACTTGTGCAGTTTTCGCATTGGGATTCTGGTTAATCGATACAGGCGTACTTGCAGCACTGAAGGGTGTTCTGAACATTTCTCTCAGCTAATTCCTGCAGGTAATCGGGACTTTACTTATCATGTGGGAAATATCCTGTCGATATTCCCGAAGCAAAAAGGAAAAGAGAAGGTACGAAAATGTCTGATTTTGAAAACAAAGGCGTTTCTCCTTTAGAGGGGGAAGGCATTCGTGGAGATGGCCAGGCGAAATGGTATGTGGTGCATACTTATTCCGGTCACGAGAATAAGGTAAAAGTGAATATCGAAAAGATGGTTGAGAACCGCGGCATGCAAGACCTTATCATCGACATCGTTGTACCGACGGAAGACCGCGTTGAGATCAAAGACGGACAGCGTAAAATCAAAACACGGAAGATGTTTCCGGGTTATGTAATTATAAAGATGATTGTTACCAATGAGTCCTGGTATCTGGTGCGCAACACGCAAGGCGTAACGGGATTCGTGGGTCATGGCTCCGAGCCGATCCCGCTGACGGATGAAGAAGTCGCCAGAATGGGAATCGAAAAAGTGTATATTGACCTCGACGTAGAAGTCGGCGAGACAGTACGCGTTATCAGCGGTCCTTTCGAAAGCTTCATGGGCACAGTAGAAGAGATCAACAAAGAGAAACAGGTACTGAAAGTCAAGGTTTCTATGTTCGGGAGAGATACCCCTGTAGAATTGGAATTCAGTCAGGTGGAAAAAGTCTAAAGAAAGGAGAGAAACAAAATGGCTAAAAAGGTAGAAGGTTATATCAAACTTCAGATCGCAGCCGGCAATGCAACGCCAGCACCTCCAGTAGGTCCTGCGCTTGGTCAGAAGGGTGTCAACATCATGGACTTCTGTAAGCAGTTCAACGCAAGAACCCAGGATCAGCCGGGCATGGTGATTCCGGTCGTTATCACGGTTTATGCTGACAGATCATTCACATTTGTCACCAAGACACCGCCTGCAGCAGTACTTCTGAAGAAGGCAGCAGGACTGGATGCAGCATCCGGAGAACCTAACAAGAAGAAGGTTGCTACATTAACCAGAGCACAGGCTGAAGAGATCGCTAAGACAAAGATGCCGGACTTAAATGCAGCAAATCTTGAATCTGCAACAGAGATGATCAAGGGAACTGCAAGAAGTATGGGTATCGTTATTGAAGATTAGTAAGAAGTGGAAGACGAAAGTCGCTAGTACCACGAGGAGGTAAACATGCCTAAAAGAGGTAAAAAGTACAGAGAGGCTGTTGCAAAATATGACAAGACAGCTTTGTTTGAAGCACCGGAAGCGTTAAAGCTCGCGGTAGAGGCTTCACACGCAAAATTCGACGAAACCGTCGAAGTTCACATCAAGCTTGGTGTTGACGGAAGACACGCAGACCAGCAGGTCAGAGGCGCGATCGTTCTTCCGCATGGAACAGGCAAGACCAAAAAGGTTTTAGTATTCGCTAAGGGACCGAAGGCGCAGGAAGCAGAAGAAGCGGGCGCTGATTACGTTGGAGCGGAAGAGCTCGCACAGAAGATTCAGACCGAAAACTGGTTTGACTTCGACGTAGTGGTAGCTACCCCGGACATGATGGGTGTGGTAGGTCGTCTTGGTAAGATCTTAGGACCTAAGGGCTTAATGCCAAACCCGAAATCAGGTACCGTTACCATGGATGTTACAAAGGCTCTGCAGGAAATCAAAGCCGGTAAAGTTGAGTACAGACTTGACAAGACTAACATCATCCACACGCCGATCGGCAAGGTATCTTTCGGAGCTGAAAAATTAACGGACAACTTCAATGCACTGCTTGAAGCGATCGTTAAGGCAAAACCGGCTGCTGCAAAGGGACAGTATCTGAGAAGCATTACCGTTGCTTCCACGATGGGCCCTGGCGTAAAGGTAAATCCGGCAGTCATCCAGTTCTAGGCTTTTTCTCGATTATATTTACGGCGTTGCCGCAAGGAAAAAAAGCCAGCGATTTTGCTCCGCAAAATCTGAGTCGCTTCTTTCGATCGTCTTTTCAACGTTGTCGAAAGGAAAGAATGTCAGCGATTTCCGTAGGAAATCTAAGGCTTTTTTTGAACTGAATGAATCATAACAACGAAATAAAACCGTAGACAGCGGGTGCGTAAGCTTAATTTCCCGCCGAGGTACAAGATAAAGATCGACCTTGCCCTGTCTATGGAGAAATCCGTAAGGAGAGCAAGGTTTTTTTATGGCGTACCCCATGACTCTGCTTGTCCCGCGCGGACCGGCAAGAAAGGAGAATTGACTATGTCAGTAGAAGCTCAAAAGGCAAAACAAGTCATCATTGACGAAATTAAAGAAAAATTAGACGGCGCACAGTCTGCAGTTGTCATCGACTACATGGGAATCACCGTTGCACAGGCAGATGCAATGAGAAAGAAACTGCGTGAGGCAAACGTAGACTATACCGTATATAAGAACACACTCGTAAAGAGAGCAATCGCAGGCACCGAATTTGAGGGTCTTGCAGAAGTGCTCGACGGACCGAGCGCACTTGCGATCAGCAAGGAAGACGCGACCGCTCCGGCAAGAGTGCTCAACGAAGTCATCAAAGACTTCAAGAAGATGGAATTCAAAGCAGGTGTGGTAGAAGGCAACTTCTTCGACAAAGACGGCATTCAGGCCATCGCGGACATTCCGTCCAGAGATGTTCTCATTGCAAAGTTCATGGGCAGCATTCAGTCCCCTGTCAGCAAAGCAGTCAGAACATTCCAGGCTATCGCAGACGCGAAAGCAGAATAATGCGACTTGCGGTCTGTGCACCGCAGCGTAAAAAGAAGATAAAATACGATCTCATAGGATGAGAAAATTTGTAAAGGAGAAAATAAAATGAATAAAGAGCAAATTATCGAAGCGATCAAAGCGATGACAGTTTTAGAGTTAAATGAATTGGTAAAAGCTTGCGAAGAAGAATTCGGCGTATCCGCAGCAGCTCCGGTTGCAGTTGTAGGTGCAGCAGGTGGTGCAGCAGCAGCTGAAGAACAGACTGAATTCACAGTTGTTCTGGAATCTGCAGGTGCAGAAAAGATCAAAGTTATCAAGGCTGTAAGAGAAATCACCGGTCTTGGTCTGAAGGAAGCGAAGGAGGCAGTAGACGGCGCTCCGACCAACCTCAAGGAAGGTATCGAAAAGGCTGAAGCTGACGCAATCAAGGCGCAGTTAGAGGAAGTTGGCGCAACTGTCGTTCTGAAATAAGAAACGAGCGAATCTGCGAAAACGAAACGAAAGAGAAAGCCCGGCGTACGCGCCGGGCTTTGTTGTAGGTGCGCATATTTGTATGCGTATATAGTTTACGCCAAAAAATGCCAAGAATTTGCGAAAAAAATGCCAAGAACTCGCAAAGAATATTGCAAGTATGTTAAGAAGATATTAATCTAGGAATCAGTGTGTTAGTGTCATCGGAGGTGCATATGACAGCAGCAATCTTAGCACTTACAATCTTTGTCTTGATGTTTATTCTGATCGTCACAGAGAAATTTGAAAGACATTATATCACTCTGGTCAGTGGACTTTTGACCTTGGTATTGGTTTTTGGCGTTGCCATGCACGACTTGGGTGCTGTATGGAAAACACTGAACTTCGCAGAGATCGGTACAGTGGCCTTTTGGTATCATGTCGGCGCTTCAGAGAGTCTATCGACGGGCATCAATTGGGCTACGATATTTTTCATCGCGGGCATGATGGTCATGGTAGAAGGCATGGCGGCATCCGGTTTTTTCAGCAGATCTCCAGCAAAACTGTCGATTACAAGAAATTAGGGGGTATCCGATCTCATGGCGGACCTATTGCGGTCTGCTGGCACCGGCGACCGTACTGGTCATTGCAATGTGTCTGATTGATATCTATGTCAGATATCTGTAACTGTAAAATGAAAAACGATCTTCGGTATATCATACGAGGGTAAAAGCAGTATGAGCCGGAACAGTATCTCCGATGGCGGGATCTGTCCCGGCTTTTTGTGAAAAAAGAAAAAAATAAAGGCATGATTCGTGTAAAAAAACAAAAATACTGTATACAGGTCAAGGGAATGCTAAGAAAATGCTTGACGAAAATATAACGCAGCCCTTATAATAAATTTAGAACCGGATCGAAACAGCATCCGGATGGATAAAAGATGTAAACAGTTGAAGTATTGCAGGAGAAAGACGCTAGTTATGATGAAAGTTCATGCAGGGAATTCAAAGATCAATGGTTCAGCCTTGATCTATTTTTTTAAGTTATTTTGTGCCTTGTTTTGCATTTGGATCTTGCTGTCCGGCAAGTTTGAGGTCAAGTTTTTGGCAGTGGGTTTGCTGACCTCGCTGGGAACAGCCTATCTGTTCCTGCCGTTGTTCACGATGCAGAACAAAAAGACCGGAGAGCCGATTTATTTGCTGCAAACCAATCTGTGCAGGCTCCTTGGATACAGCCTGTGGCTGCTCGGAGAAGTCGTGAAGGCCAGCCTTTCGGCGACAGGTCTGGTGCTGCGCGGCAAGACCGACTATGTGCCGCGGGTCGTATATTTCAGAATGGATTTTGAAAATCCACTTGCGACTGCGATGCTCGCAAATTCAATTACCCTAACGCCGGGAACGATTACGCTTTCGATCAGCGAGGATGGTATTTTTGGGGTGCATGCGATCACCGAAGCCTGTGCGGCGGATGTTCTGAGCGGCAAGATGCAGCGACGAGTCGCAAAGCTTTACGGCGAGACTTGCGAATTTGAAGCGATGCCGGAGTGTACGCTGGTCGCGGTATCAGAACGCACAGCGGACTCTGCATCAGCGTTCTCCGCGCTCAAATCCCGTCTGCGGAAAGGAGACCCCGTTCATGTTCATGGATAAATTTTTCCTTTGTGCTTGCGGGGCGCTTCTTCTGATCAGTTTACTTCTTTTAACACGTCTTTTTAAAGTAAAAAAATTCTCGGAAAAATTTATTGTGATTCTGGTAGCGGGAACCAATATCGTGCTGCTGCTTTTGCTGCTCGGATTTATCGACGGCAGAGCGGATATGTATGTCGATATTGCGCTTTCCTACGCTGTTCTTGGATTTATCAGTTCCCTGATTGTCGCCCGGTATTTGGAAAGAAAGGGAGAGGATCATGGGAATTAGAGAAATTTTGACCATTTTGTTTGTAACGCTCGGCGTTTTTTTTGCAGCCGTATCTGTGATCGGTACCATAAAGCAAAAAGATTTTCTGTCCTATCTGCAAATTACCGGCATCGGAAGCGGAGCGGGTATCGTTTTGTGCTGCATCGGACTCCTGATTTATGAAGGATTCTCCATGGTTGGATTTAAGATCGTGTTTATCGGTCTGATGCTGCTTCTGACAGGTCCGATCGGCACGCATGCCATCGCGAAAGCAGCTTTTCAGAAGGAAAATTTTGCAAATCAGACCGACTGTGAGAATTTTGACTGCAAAACACCGCCAAAGGGGAACGCACAGGAAAAGGAGGAAAAGTAGCATGTCTGTATTGATCGCGGAGGCGGTGCTGTTGGTGCTTCTCATCGGTATCAGCATTCTCATTATCGTGGACCAGAGGCTGATGTCCTCCGTCATTACCTATTGTGCCTTCAGCTTTGCGGCGATGCTGTTGTATACCATTGTCGGCGCAGCAGATGTGGCTTTTACGGAAGCAGTCATCGGAACGGTATCGACTGTATATTTTGTCATTGTGATCAAATCGATACGAAAAAAGCGAGGAACGGATGAAGAAGATCAATAAAAAACACCTCATCGGCGTGCTGCTGGTGATCGTGCTGACTGCGGGGATATCACTCGAGATCGGCCGCGTGCTGCCGACGATCGGCGCACTGGATACACCGGCGAACGGAGAGGTTTCGGATTACTATATCGAATATGCTGTTCGTGAGACGGCTTCACCGAACCTGGTGACTGCAGTTCTCGCGGATTACCGCGGATTTGACACCTTGTTTGAGACCTGTGTGCTGTTCTTATCGGGCGTGGTTGTCTGTATGACGCTGCTGCCGCCAAAAGGCAGCGCCGCAAAACCTGCAAAACAAAAGAACTTGCGGCAGGAGAGCAAGTCTGCTTTTGACGTTGCTTCTCGACTGGTCATTCCGATTCTGGTCATCTATGCGGTGTATGTACTGCTGCATGGCGAGATCAGTCTGGGCGGCGGTTTCCAGGCGGGCGCGCTGCTGGCGTGCGCGTATCTTTTGGACCGCATCACGCCGGGCAAAGGAATGTATCTGCCGCGCCTCAGGACAGAATCGACCTTGCTGCTGGGCGGCGCGGGCGCATTCCTTTATGCGCTGACGGGCATGCTGTGTATGATCGGCGGTGGTAACTTTTTGGAGTACGGACATCTGCCGCTGCCGCAGGAAGGCACAGAACTACACAGCATCGGTATCTTGATGATAGAGGCAGGCGTGACGGTCTGCGTCATGGCTGTCATCATTCAGATTTTGGAAATTGTACTGGAAAGGACCGGATTCGATGATTAATCAACTGGAATTTTTTCTCGCAGACCGCGGCATTTATATGTTGGCGCTGATGCTGATGGCAGTCGGCGTTTACGGGATGATTTCCTGCGGCAACTATATGAAAAAGCTGATTTGCATGAATATCATGCAGGTCGCGATCATCTTTTTTTTCCTGACCTTCGGGCAAAAAGATCAGGCAACGCTGCCGGTCATCCTGGAGGAGGTGTTCGGATCGGATGCCTACATCAATCCGCTGCCGCATGCGCTCATGCTGACGGCCATCGTGGTCAGCCTCGGCACGACCGGGGTCGGGCTGGCGCTACTGATGAAAATTAAGGAAATCTACGGTACGATCGAAGAAGAGGAGATTACCGGAAAGCGAGGGCGCAAATGAAACATCTACCGCTTCTTGTGATTTTGATTCCCCTATGCGGTGCGCTGCTTTGCCCGTTGCTGGGGAAGCTGTCACGCAACGTCGGTAAAAGAGCGGTTATCTGCGCCTTGTTTGCCGCTGTAGTCTGCGCGGCGCTGCAGCTCGTGCAGGTGGTTCGCGGCGGCGCGGCGCTGCATTACTGGCTCGGTGGTTGGAAACCGCCGTACGGAATCGAGTTTGTGATCGATGGCATCAATGCACCGATCATTCTGCTGGTCGCGGTGATTTCCTTTCTGACGGCACTCTACAGCTGCCCGTTTGAGGAAACGGACACGCACACGACCACGCGGGTAAGCTTATATTACACGACGATCGCCTGTCTGGCGATCGGGCTTTTGGGTATGGCATCGACGGGCGATGCGTTCAACTTCTATGTTTTCATGGAAATCACCGCGCTCGCCGGCTACGGACTGATCGCGGCAGGAGAAGGCAAGGGGCCGATTGCAGCCTTTCGTTATCTTTTGATGGGGACGGTCGGGGCATCGATGTATCTTTTGGGCGTCGGATTTTTGTATGCGCAGACCGGAACGCTGAATATGGCAGATCTGACGCTGCGCCTCAACGGAAATATGGACAGCCCGCTGGTGATTCTGGCGATCGGTTGTATGATCGTTGGATTCGGTATTAAAATGGCACTGTTTCCGTTTCATGGCTGGCAGCCTGCCGCGCATTCCTACGCACATGAGGGCGCCGACCCGATGATCGCGGGGATTATGATTAAGATTCCTGCCTACGCGATGATTCGATTTTTCTATGGGATTTTTAAGGGGCAGGGCGAGGCTTTGGAATATTTCCTGCTGATTCTCAGCGTGCTCGCGGTCTGCGGCGTGCTGTACGGTTCTCTCAAGGCATTGCGTTATGATGTCTATAACAAGCTCCTCGCGTATTCGAGCATTGGACAGGTCGGTTATATCGCCATGGGTATCGCGCTCGGCAATTACTACGGTCTGATCGGTGCGCTGCTGCATATCATCAGTCACGCGTTTATGAAATCCGGCTTGTTTTATACCTCTGGGGCACTGAAATTCAAATACGGAATCCACAATACGCCGGCGATGGGGCAAGTGTACCGCGAAATGCCGGTGACCGGAGCCACGATGACGGTCTGCGCCTTGTCGATGATCGGCTTGCCGCCATTCGCTGGCTTTTTCAGCAAGTGGTATCTGGCGCTGGGGGCGATACAAAAAGGGCAGTATCTCTTTGTCGCAGCTCTGATTCTCAGCAGCCTTTTGAGTGCGATCTATTTTTTCAGATTGCTGGAGCACTTGTTTATGGATGCAAAAAAAGAACTGCATGATCGCTATCCAAAGGGAGAACTGCCATGGCAGATGTTGGTGCCGGTGCTGACCGCAGGGATTGTGATCGTCGGTTTGGGTTTGTTCCATACTGGGATCGTCAGCGGTATTTTTGGAAAGGCATTGATGGAGGTGATCCACGCATGATAGAAAGTTTGAGACCGGTAGCGGCAGTCGGTGTCTGCCTTCTGGCGGCAGGGCTGATCCTGCTGTTTGGTAATCGCCTGCACCGCAATCTGCGCGAGGGCATGACCATCGCCGCGGCAGTATGTGCGGCAGGGCTGGTCTTTTCGATGACACCTGCAGTGCTGGATGGACAGATTTATGAGGCGCGGCTCTGGCAGATTGCAGAAGGCGTGGAACTGGCATTCCGCACCGACGCGGCGGGCATGGTGTTTGCCTGCATTGCGAGTTTTTTATGGGTATTGACTTCCTTTTATTCGATCGGCTATATGCGTGGACATCACGAACAGAATCAGACCGGCTATTTCGCAGCGTTTGCGGTCTGCGTGGGATCGGCACTGGGGATTGCGCTGGCGGCAAATCTGATGACTTTCTTTATCTTCTATGAGATGCTGACGATCGCAACCTATCCGCTGGTGGCGCATTACCGCAATGATGCTGCCAAGCAGTCCGGGCGGAAATATCTGACCTATACGCTTGTCAGCGGACAGCTGTTTTTTGCTGCAATCTGTACGGTTTACGTGATCTGCGGGACCGGGGACTTTGTGGCCGGCGGTTTCCTCGCGGAAACGGCCGGGCGGGGGCTTCCGTCCGGCGGCGTGCTTTGCCTGTTATTTTTGATGATGATCGTCGGCGGCGCGGTCAAGGCGGGCGTGATGCCGCTGCACAGCTGGCTGCCGTCCGCCATGGTCGCGCCGACGCCGGTCAGCGCCCTGCTGCACGCGGTAGCGGTGGTCAAAGCAGGCGCGTTCTGTGTGCTGCGGGTGGTCTGCTATGTGTTCGGACCGCAGCTTTCCATCGCCTGCGGCGGTGCGCAGGTGCTGGCATGGGCGGCAGCGCTGACGATTATCGTATCGTCGTTTATTGCGCTCAGAAAGGATAATCTGAAGGCAAGACTGGCGTTTTCGACGGTAGGGCAGCTTTCCTATATCGTGATGGGGATCTGTGTCTGTGCGCAGGCCAGCCTTGCGGGTGCGCTGTTTCACATGGCAGCGCATGCGTTCCTGAAGATCACGCTGTTTATGTGTGCGGGCGCTATTTTTGTAACGACAGGGCTTTCGGAGATCAGCAGCATGCGCGGTCTGGCGCGGCGTATGCCGGTCACGATGACCTGCTTTGCCATTGCGTCTTTGGGCATTGCGGGTCTGCCGCTGATGGCGGGTTTTGTGAGTAAATTTAATCTGATCCGCGGGATTCTGGCGATGGGTCAGCCGTTTTTCGCGGTGGTGCTGGTGGCGGCGGCGCTGCTGGCGCTGAGCTATCTGCTGCCTGTGGTGCAGATTGTGTTCGCAAAGGGTGCGGGCGCGGACGGGGGTCCGCTGCTGCCTGCTGCAGACGCGCATGGACATGCCTATCCTGTGCAGGGAGATGCGGCGCTTGCCATACGGATCCCGCTGATGCTGACGACAATGGTTGCGGTGCTGCTCGGCTGTATGCCGAATGCCGGACCAAAGCTATATGCGCTGGCGCAGATGGCGGCGGTTGCAGTGACAGAGGGAGGTGGCGGCCTTGCAGGATAAGAAGAAAGTATATTTGATCTTAGGCATCGTCATCGTGCTGATGTCGGTGCTGGAGACTTTGTTTGCGCACCCGCATCATCACAGGCTCTGGAACGTCGTGCCGGGTGCGGATATCGCCATCGGCTTTGGCGGCGCCTGGCTTTTGATTTTGATTGGCAAGGTCATCATGAACAAGCTGCTGCGCAGACCGGAGAACTATTATGCAGAGCAGGCAGCGGGCAATGCGGAAGCAAAAGCGGCGGCGTCCTCGCCTGCGGCAAAGCGCCGCGGAAAGACTTTGAAGCAGAAAGCAGGTGGCAGGCATGAGTAATCTTTTGCACCCGGGATTGATACTGCTCGCGGGAGCCTTGCTGCTGCTGTTGCTGCCGGACAAGTGGATCAAAGCGGTCATGCCGGCTGCAGCGCTCTGCGCTCTCGCGGCGGTATTTACCTTGCGCGAGGGCGGCGGGATGTTTTTGCAATTGCTGCCGCAGCTTCGTATGCAGTTTCTGGCGGTCGATCGCCTGTCCTGGGCATTTGTGCTGATTTTTGCGATCGGTGCGGTGCTGGCGGGTCTTTTTGCCTGCCATACGAAAAACAAGTTTGAGGCTGCTGCGGAGACGGCTTATGCGGGCAGTGCGATGGGTGTTGTGCTGGCAGGTGACTGGATCACGATGATCCTCTTTTGGGAGGTCATGGCGATCGCCTCGTGGCTGGTCGTCATATCCTCGCGTACGGAAGCTGCGTCCAAGGCGGGCTTTCGTTATCTGCTCATGCATATGCTGGGCGGTAATCTCCTGCTGGTGGGGATCGTGCTGAAGGTCAGCGGCGGCAGTTTCGATGTCACCTGTCTGACGGACAGTGAGGACGTTGCATATTGGCTGATGCTTGCCGGGACGGCTGTCAATGCAGCAATCCCGCCGCTGCACGCCTGGATGCCGGATGCGTATCCGGAGTCAACGCTCGGCGGCACAGTCTATTTAGGGACATATACGACGAAGGTCGGCATTTATACTTTAATCCGTTTGTTTGCGGGTGCTGAGCTTTTGCTGCATTTTGGTGTTTTTATGGCATTGTTCGGCGCACTGATGGCACTTTTGGAAAACGATCTGCGCAGGCTGTTTTCTTACCACATCATCAGTCAGCTCGGCTACATGGTCGTCAGTCTGGCGCTGGGAACGACGCTCGGCATCGATGGTGCGGTGGCGCATGTGTTCGGCAATATCGTGTATAAGGGGACGCTGTTTATGTGCGCAGGCGTGATCATCGCGGCGACGAGTAAACGGAAGATTACGGAAATGGGCGGGTTGGCACGCAGCATGCCGGTAACGGCAGTGTGTATGGCTATCGCCTCCCTTGCGATCTGCGGGTTCCCACTGTTCAGCGGCTTTGTCAGCAAGGGTCTGATCATGAATGCGATCGCGGAGAGCGGCAGACCGGCAGTCGAGATTCTGATGCTGATCGCCAGCGTGGGCACGCTGCTTTCTGTGGGGCTGAAGGTCAATTATTTTGTGTTCTTCGCAAAACCACAGACGGCGGGAGCTGTCCATATGGCAGAGGCAGCGGATGCACAGACGTGCCTTGCCGAAGCGAGCGCAGGCGCGCTGACCGTCCGACCGGAGCTGGTGCCGCGCAATATGCGCCTTGCGATGCTGCTGGGTGCGGCAGGCTGCGTGGTGACCGGTGTGTTCCCGCAGATCATGCAGGGTGTGACGCCGTTCCTCTCGGATGGACATCCGTATACGGTCGATCATATCACGCAGTACCTGGAGCTTTTCGCGGCGGCGGCGATTGCCTTTGTGATGTATCTTTCGCATATGGCACCGCATACAGGGATTACGCTGGATGCGGACTGGTTTTATCGCAGACCGCTGCGCCTGACAGTGGAGGTCATCTCGACTGCCTGTGCGCGCTGTTTCAGTGCTGTGAGCTGCTGGGTCGGCAGAGCGGTGCATGCGGCGAATCAGCTGATCTGCAAGGAGCAGCGGGCGCCGCGCGGACTGGAGGACGATGATGTACTGCAAAAACCGGCGGGCAAGCTGGTCGCGCTGAATTTCGTGATGTGGATGGTGCTGACCGGCGGCGTGTTTGTACTGGTTTGGTGTCTGTAAAAGCATAGCGTGCGGACGGATTCGCACTTGACAATTCCCTTTGGGGGAATCATAATAGAGACAGTGAAAATCTCAGAACGTGAGAAACGTGTCAGAAAGATAAGCCGGTGCAAACCGGCTTTCTTGTTCAACAGACAGAGGGGAGGTGCGTGCGATGGGTGAAAAGCTGACGATCGGCATTTTGGCGCATGTCGATGCGGGGAAAACGACATTATCAGAGAGTATTTTATATCTGACCGGTGTGACGCGAAAGCAGGGCAGAGTGGATCATAAGAACGCCTTTTTCGATCATGACGAGATTGAACGCAATCGTGGGATTACAGTCTTTGCAAAGGAGGCACGTTTTGTGCTGGGTGAGAAGCAGGTGACGATGCTGGATACGCCGGGGCACGGAGATTTCAGCAGTGAGGCGGAGCGTGTGCTGCAGGTGCTGGACTACGCGATTTTGGTGATCAGCGGTACCGATGGCGTGCAGAGTCATACGCAGACCTTGTGGCGGTTACTGGAAGCCTACGAGGTGCCGACTTGGATCTTTGTCAACAAGATGGACCGCCCGGAGACGGATCGCGCGGCATTGCTCAGCGAGCTTCGTAAGACGCTGGGCGGCGTTTCTGCGGTCGGCAGTGCGGTGTTTGCGGATTTCGGGAGACTTACGGCGCTTGAAACGCGAGAGGAAATCGGCAGCGCCAGCGAAGCGTTGCTGGAGACATTTCTTGCGGATGCAGCGTTTGCGGACAGTGCGATTTGCGATGCGATTGCAGCCAGACAGTTATTCCCGGTCTGTTTCGGTTCGGCGCTCAAGGGCGATGGCGTGCAGGAGCTCCTGACGCTGCTTGGGCGGTATACGAACGGATGCGCGGTGCATCGTCGTGGGGATGTGCTGCCGAGTGAAGAGGAAGGGAACGGGGATACGGCTCCGTTCGGTGCGCGGGTATATAAAATCAGCCGCGATAAAAAAGGAAACCGTCTGACGCATCTCAAAGTGACGAGCGGCATATTGAAAAGTAAGATGGAGATTGCGGAGGGACAAAAGGCGGAACAGCTCCGGCTCTATCAGGGTGAAAAATTTGAACTGGTGCAGCGCGCATCAACCGGAGAGATCTGCGCAGTGCTCGGTCCGACGGCGACCTATGCGGGGCAAGGGCTGGGGTGTGAGGAGGGCAATACCTTGCCGCTTTTGGAACCGACCCTGACCTATCAGCTGCGCTTGCCGGAGGGGGAAGATCCGGTAGTGGCAATGCGTAAGCTGCGGGAACTCGGAGAAGAAGAGCCGACGCTGCATTTGACAATGGACGCTGAGCGCGGAGAAATTCATGTGCAGGTGATGGGCGAATTGGAGCTGGAGATTCTCCGCGAGCTGATTTTGCGGCGCTTTGCGATGCAGGTCACGTTTGACAGCGGAACGATTTTATACAAGGAAACGATCGCTGCGCCTGTGCTGGGCATCGGGCATTATGAACCGCTGCGGCATTACGCGGAGGTACAGCTTCTGCTAGAGCCGCTGCCGCGGGGCAGCGGGCTGGTCTTTGACTCGCTGGTCAGTGAGGACGCGCTGGACCGGAACTGGCAGCGATTGATTTTGACGCATCTTGCGGAAAAGCCGCATCGCGGGGTTCTGACCGGGGCGGAGATTACGGATCTGCGGATTTCCATCGCGGCCGGAAAGGCGCATTTGAAGCACACCGAGGGCGGGGATTTCCGGCAGGCGACCTATCGCGCCGTCCGGCAGGGGCTGCGCAAGGCGGAGAGTGTGCTGCTGGAGCCTGTGGTGCGGTTTCGCATGGAGCTTCCGACGGAAAATACCGGAAGGGCGCTGACGGAGCTGGAACGCTTTGGGGCGCAGGTCGCGGTCAGTGAAAGCGACGGCGAGACGACGGTGCTCACAGGTTTAGGTCCGGTGGCTGCGCTAAAGGATTACCAGAAGGAGCTTCTTGCCTATACGAGAGGGAAAGGCAGCATGAGCACGATGCCCGCGGGTTATCAGCCATGCCACAACCAAGAGGAAATCGTGGCTGCGGCAGGATATTTCGCGGAGCAGGATCTTGAAAATCCGACAGGCTCGGTCTTTTGCAGTCATGGCGCGGCGGTCTATGTGAACTGGGATGAGGTGGACGCGGCGGCGCATCTGGACGGCAGCCGCGTGCTGGCTGCCGCGAAGCGGCGGTTCTTCGGCGGGGAAGATGACGGATCGCAATTGGACGATGACGCGTGCGGCGCGGACGCAGATGCTGCGGGCAAGAGCGCGCGGCAGGGCGGCGCAGGCAGCAGGCAGAGCGGTCAGGGCAGTGCTGCATCGGCAAAGGAGCTGGAAGATATTTTTTTCAGAACTTACGGCAGGAGCAAGCGAGATGAGGCGCTGTATCGGGAGAGCCGCAGCAGAGGCACGAAGAGACCGTCTGCGGGAGAGAATTTTCCTCAGCCAAAATGGAAAAGAGATGGGGAAATCGATGGTTCGGGCGGCAAGGCGGTCAGCGATGCACCGATGCGCCCGCTTTATGTGATTGACGGCTACAATGTGCTGTTTGCGTGGGAGGAATTCGCGGCGCTGGCCAAGGTCAATCTCGACAGTGCGCGGGAGGCGCTGCTGGATGTGCTGCAGAACTATCAGGGTTACAAAAAGATAGACATGCTGGTGGTGTTTGACGGCTATAAGCTGGCAGGCAATCCGGGTACGCGGCACGATTATGAGAAGCTGAGCGCGGACGCGGGCAGCTTCCGGGTGGTGTACACGCGCGAGGCAGAGACAGCGGATCGCTATATTGAAAAGGTCATCTACGCACAGGGCAGGCGGCGTGCGCTCTGGGTCGTGACTTCGGACCAGCCGGTGCAGATGGCGGCATTGGGCGACGGCGCAGCGCGGTTTTCGGCGCGGGAGTTTTATGCGGAGGTCGCGGGGACCTCGGCGGAGATCCGCGGGAAGCTGGCGGCGCAGCGCAAGGAAAGGAACCTACCGTTTCAGGATGTGTTTTGATTGACAGGCAGGACGGCTCGCGGCGCGTGATGTATGATTTTTTATGAAAATGCGCGGTTCGTGTTTTTTTCCCTTGTCAAAGGGTGACGGGGCATGTTATACTTGGGGTGACAATTACATACGTGTTGATGTTCTTTCGCCATGTCGCTGCCGACTCGGGTTTGGGGATGACTGCGAATTTGACGAAAGCTAAGATGGAAGCAGGTGTAAGTCCTGCACGGTCCCGCCACTGTAAGAGGGGAACGCGTTTTCCGTATACCACTGAGACGAGTTTGCGAACAGCTGCTGAGATGTCTTGGGAAGGGGGAATCTGCGTGTTGATCCTTAAGTCAGGAGACATGCATGAACAATGGGTAACTGCCGCGTCGGATGAGCGCTGCGCAGATGGAAAGAGATTGCGGTAAAAACGGACTGCGGTTGAGTTATGACATGATTTCATGACTTGACTGCAGTTTTTTGTTTGTCCTGCGAAAGGAAACGGCATACAGGGCAATGCAGAGAGACCGCATCGTGCAATCTTTCCGCGCGACAATCAGCCATTCAGAATTACGTTTGGAGGATTAGAATGAACAGTAAAACACAGAACAAGAGAATTTTTTATCGCGCGCTTGCGGGCATCAGTTTGTATGTGCCTTGCAAAGAAGAGGAACTGGGCAAACCGGAATTGCAGATGATGACGAACGAGCATGGGGAGTGCTTCGTGCCGGCCTTTTACGGAAAGCGATCCCTGAAAGGGGATTATGAGGAAAATGCGCTGGTCGAGTTTGCGTTCCCGCTGCTGCGCAATCTCGTCGGCGGGCTGCCGCAGAGTGTCTGCGGCGTGATCATCGAGCCTTATGACCGGGAAATCTGTCTGGATCGCAGCCGTATGGCTGAGTATGACTTTTTTGTCCACGCCGGTG
>OGHJ01001179.1_pt1 | contig 29963 bp, 26 predicted proteins | sample 1571351 | NCBI WGS metagenome assembly OGHJ01 (sample SAMEA2582037, study PRJEB24529) | metagenome | biome: Human gut stool | place: China | collected 2011 | reverse complement strand
CTTAAAGAAAGAGGGCTGCGCCCTAACGGTTATTTTCCGTTAATGCGACAGCCCCATAGTTTTCGTTTCCTGCATAGTACGCGGTAAAGGTATAGGTCTGGGTTTTGTTTGGCAGATCGACTTTCCATGTATCCTTTCCCTGCGGTGTCGGGGTGATTGCAGCATCATCACAGTGCAGCACCACCGCGCCGTTCTCAGGAATCTTTGTTTTGAAAACCTGCAGTGTTACAGCAGATGCACCCTCCGGCTTTGCGGCAGATGGTTGAAGCTGCAAATCTGTCTCTGCTTTCGCGATGTTCAGGACTGCCTTACCTTCATAAGACGCATCCGCATCCTTAGCTTTAAAATACAGGGTATACGCCCCGGCATCCGTATATTGCGGCATCGCAGTCAGATTATATTCACCATTTGCCTCTGTTCTGTAAACTATCGTTACGTCTTTCCCACAAGTGATGTCAAACGTATGCGGTGTTCCATCATATTCTACGTAAACAGGGCTAGTCGTACAGTCTACCGCGTCCTGTTCCGGCACAATAAATTTCTTGCCTTGTCCGGTTACCGGCGGCACATTGACGCTTCTATCATCAGGAATAAATTTCACGTAGGCGCTGTGCAGCCCAGCCGCAAGGTTCGAGACGCTGATCTGAACCGAAGCACTGGTACTATCTATCTTCTCTTCATGTGCAAGATAACTATCGACATAAAACGCCAGTTTGCCTGACGGAATCTGGTTTGTTCCGGTTACCTTGGCCTGCAGCACTGCGCTTCCATCTTTCTTTGCGTCGATTTCCAAGGCTGCGAACGGTCGCTCCGCAGGATTCTCGTTCGTTTGATAGTAGTAAGTGATAGTCTTACTGTTTTCTGTAATCCGAACAGTATCCGCGTTTTCACTGCTTCCCACACAGGTATACCCATACAACTGCGGGTATCTTAATGTATAGTCAGAGCCGGTCGGCACGTGCACCATAGAAGCTACGGTTTGCGGAACCTTTTTTTCTGTTCCTGCTTGTCCCATGAGGGCATAACGAATCTGGACGGTGCTCCATATTTGCGTTGCGGTTTTGTCTGTTGCTAAGATCTCTTTTGTTTCTGTATTGATGACTTGGGCATCCAGTTTATCCCCTTGCTGTAAGTCTTGCACCGACTCAAAGACAAGAGAAAGAGAGGCTCTTGCATCATCCGGCCGATACCAACTGTTGAGCGGCGGGACAATAAATTCTTGTTCTTTTTGATACTTAACTGTTTGACCATCCGCGCTGAGAATGCGAAAAGTGAGTTTCAGCTTCTGTTCGCGGTTGACAGTATTCTGCACTACAGTACGGAACTCCAAGTTTTTTCCATTCGCCTTCGTGATGTTTTTTTCGGTAATTCTAAAATTCTCACTCTCTTTGTCCAAGGTACCGGTCAAACTATGTGGAATGGAGATTTCAGGGTCGGCCACATATAAGGGTATCGGATTTTTGACATAATCCGTATCGCTCAGATGGCGGGCTAATTCCAGCTTGCATACCTCGCAGAACGGATCTCCGCTCCGGCGCATCATACATTGGCGTCCGGGCGCAAAAGCAGTTTCTGTTCCCGCTCTTGTAATACCGACGCCTCGAAATCCAAGCATCTTCTTCCATTTAATCGTTTCAGGATTCGTGGTATCTGACAAATTGGCTTTCGTTGTATACCGCTCATATTCATCTCCCAGATCACCGATACTATGAGAAAGCTCATGAACCGTAGTGTCATCATCCGAAACAGTGGAGAACGAGTACATACGATTTACAGAAGCCCCATAGGAAACACCCTCATTGGAATAATTGGATAGAATATGAATGGTTCCGATGCTTGCACCTGCATCTAAATAGTTTTTCTCTAACTCTTCCCGCAGCTTTGTTGCTTTTTCACCGCCGTCTCCTGAAAACTGCACTTTTTTCCCGAAGGTACGGACATGAAAATAGGTGTCTACTGTTATGCCGCCGTATTCACTTATTCCAGACTGGTTGGAAACTGCCCCGACTGCGTAAATATTGATGCGGTCAGAGTATTCTTTATACGACGACCACTTGAGCAGGTACTGCGCCTTTCTGGTCGCGTCTTGCACAAACTGGTCTTGCTGCTCTTTTGTATAGCCATCGGCCATGATGACGATGACGAAGTTTTCCTTATCATCGCCGGTCTTGTGAATCACGTGTACCGGGAAAGTCAGCCCTTGCGGTGCTTTGTTTTGCGTTTCTGCAGCCTGATCTTCCGGCGTTTGGGAAGCTGTTTGCGATGCAGTATCGCCTGCGGTAGGTTCCGCCAGAGCGGCACTCGGGATTAATACAGTCAACAGTATCGCTACGCAAAGGCATAGGGTGCTGAATCTTCTAAATATATTTTGCTTCGTTTTTTGCTTCATGCTCTCACTCCATTTTACTGTTTGTTTTCCTTTTGATTAGGTGATGAATGGTTCTACATGGTTTTAATTCAAATAAGACTAAAATATAGTACAACAATCTATTTGGTATTGTCAACACGATGTTTGTTTTTTTTAATTTTTGGTAAAACTTCGATGCGGGCAAGGATGCAGAGGGAAGACCTACCGGACGCGGACTTGAAACAAGCGCGCAGCATATGCTGAAATAGCAAGCTGTCCGGTCGCATAAGCCCTTGTCAACCGAAGGTAGTTTTGAAGTCATATCTCCTGATTCTTCCATTTCATTTTTACCGAGTGGAAGCGAAGAGCTTTCCATTTGGACAAAAGTGCACATAACGAAATGCAGATTTCTATGTGCGCATGTCGCTCACCCATGAGCGCCGCTCCGCAAGGTGCTTTTGTCGATATTCCGGAAATATCGCTACATAATAAGAAAATGCAGCAAAAGCCACGTACGAATGGGTGATTCCCATAGTACGCGGCTTTCCTGTTCTTGCTTGTTTTCGTCTATTTCGTCCATGTTCTTGCGCCATAGCTGCACTGACGAAGCGCACTTTTCGCCACAAGCTCGCTTCCGTCATAGACCAACACGCGGGCTTTGTAGTAATACTTCTTTCCTTTCGTCCCCTTGGTATCGGTAAGGCTACGCTTGCTGCTTGTCCGAATCGCTTTGTAGCCTGCTGCCTTTTTGTTTGAACGATAGAATTGATACTTGACCGTATAGCCCATGTTTTTGATGTCTGCCATCAGCGTCTTGTCGTTCTTGGCTGCGATTTGTACCTTGACGGATTTCTTGCTCGTCCTACTCGTTGTCACCTTGAACGTTGCGCTTTGCATTCTCTCTTTGACCTGCTCTGCGCTTTGCGCTGCGATCAGCTTCTCTGCTTCTGCTTTATCCACGATAGCAAAGGTCGAGAAGTGCGTGGTCGTAAACCTGATGTAATCGTCTGCGCCGACCTTTTCCATGCTGTGGTTGAGCACCTTGCAAATACCGCTATCGTCGATATAAACGACAAGGACTTCTTTGCCCTTGAGTTTTTGCGGCATCGGCAGAGTCACATAAGCCTTGCCGCCTTGGAAATCATGCAGGAGCCTGTTTCCAATCTGTGCCGCCAGATCGAACAGCTTGCCGTTTTCACCGATGGCGGCGGAGGCAGCCTGCTGCGCTTCGGTCAGTGCCGCGTTTTCCTTGACGATGAGCTTAACGGTATCGCCGTTTGTCTCGCTTGTGATGGTTTCCAGTGTCTTGTTGTCGAGGGATACTGCGCCGCCGGATGTCTTGACGACAAGGTCGGCATTGGTCTCTTTGACAATCGTATCGACCGTTGCTTTTGGAATCTCCAGCTCCGTTGACTTAGAAATATCTTCCAAGTCGCCGTTTGCAGAAGCGGAAGAAACGGTGATCTCAATGCTGTCGGATTTGTTGGAAACTGCTTGTTCGACAAGTTTTTCAGCCGTTTCCTTGGAGAGTGTTCCCATTGTCTTGGAAACCATTTGTCCCTGCTCGTTTCTGCTCGTCTCGTTCTTCGTATGTTTTACCGTCGTCTTGGTGGTAGTTGCTGCAGTTGTTCCGGAAGCAGCATTCGTTTTGTTCTCTTTGATGGTTATCACATCACTGCCTGTTGGTGTGGTGCTTGGAGCCGGAGCAGCACCGCCGCCACCGCCGCCGCTGGGTGCACCACCGCCGCCTGCAGCAGTTCCTCCGCCACTACTTCCACCGGACGAACCGCTGCCGGAACCGTTTCCGCCGGATGCTCCGCCGCCTGTTTCTCCACCGGAAGTGGATTTTTTCTCCCAATGGGCGTACAGGGTGGTTGTACTTTCGAAACTTTTCTCTGTAAAGTTGATTTTTTCTCCGCTGCTCTTTGCAGTGTACCATCCTTTGAAGCTATATCCTATTTGGGTTGGTTCCTTTGGTTCCACTGCTTTCGCACCTTTTGGGATGGTCTGTGTGAAAGTTGAGGTATTATTTTGCGGATCAAAGGTGATGGTGATCTTTTTTGCAACCGGTGTTTCCGAAGAGTCGTTTCGGTAGCCGCAAACAGTGCATGGATTGCCGCTATGTACCTCTCGAACTTCTATGCCTGCGACACAAATACGCCAATGCTCAGCCTCTGACTTGTTGTAATCTGTGTTTGCCGCGAATACGTGCTTAAGTCTGATTGGATTTGCTGCAATCTGTGCATCAGTTATCGCAGTTTTATCATTTTGATAGAATTTATTCTCAATACTGCAAAGGTTATTCCTTGGATAGCCCTTCTTCGGGTCTTTCCAATCCTCGGTATGCTCGCCGTTTTCATTAAACTCGGCGTCATTGAGCATAAAATAGGTGTGATTGACACCAGGATTCTGACCTACGCCTCTATCCCATGTGCAATCCACATGAAACCAGTGTCCGTCATACTTTACTAGATTCCATGCGTGAGGTTCTTTTTTTGTCTGGGCCGCGATATAAATGCTTTCTATCCCTACTTGCTCCAGGAGGAATTGGTAACACTGTGCGTATCCGGCACATACGGCAGAACGGTTTGCAAGTGCGCCACCTGCAAAGTCGGCACCGATACTACTCATCTTGTAGGAAATATTTTTTACAATCCAGTCATGTAGTTTGAGTATCTTGGCAAAATCGTTGTCATTTGGCTGTATGACTGCCATTGCTTCATCATATCCAAGAATCATTTTCTTGACAAACTCTGTTGTCCATGCCGGGTTATATTGGAACTGGACTGCCGCAACAATGCCATCTTCCATGTAGATGAACGAAGGTGTGTTTAGTATTGCCACTGTAGAAAGCAGCGGGTTATCCACGACCATATATCTGACAGCCATTGCTCCATTCAGTGCATTTTCTTTATAGGTGTAACGAATGTCGTTTTCGCTGATTTCGATATCTGAGACATCAATCTTATCTTCGCGATGGAGAATACCATTAAAAATACGGGATTTGAATTGTTCTAATTTGCTGCCATCTTTTGCGACAAAGATGTTGTGGATGCCCTCTGTAGATGGGTTGTCAGGCGTACCTACGAGCCATTCACCGTTGTGATTCCTAATAAAAGTTTCTTTGTATGATGGATAAAAGTGAAAGCTATTTAATGTCGAATTTTTCGCTTTGATATATGGTTTGTTTTGCTTGGGAGGTCTCTGCGAACTTCCTTTAAAGAGTCCGCCGATTGCCACAGAGGTCGTGCCTGTGACCGCGTCCGCAATGGTGAGGCATTGGTTCTGTCCAAGGATCAAGTCTCCGCCGCCGGTAAAGTCTTTCGTGATTACTTCTTCAGCATATTTCGTTAAATCAAGCTGTGCGCCTTGAGAAACCCCCAAAGCCGTTGCTTCTGTGATGAAACTGCTTCCTGCCTTAGGCTGCAGCTTGCCGCTTGCAATCGTCAGTCCTGCAAGGTTTGTTAATATCATGGAATCTGTTAAATATTCATTTCCATTCCAGACAACATACGTATTCTTATTCACATCATTGCCGTGAACCTGTTTAACTCGTGTGCCATTGAGTGTAACAATCGTTCTCCCGGTCACTTGATACTTTTCGTTACTCGGATACATGAGATTGCCGGACTGCTCACCGCGGCTTTCGCGTGCGCCGCAGGCATAGATATGTCCCACATCACATTTGTCACTGGAATTCTTGGATACCTGATTAAGGGTGATTGACGCATCTCCCTCAAATTTGTTCGTTTTAGTTGTATCCGTTGCAGTGTCCATCAAACTTCCTGCATAGATGTTCTGTATCTGGCTATCTTCAATCACAACTTCGCCTTTTGTCCCTGCCGTCGGCAGCGTTCCAGTGTAATCGGTGATGCTACCGCAGAACACATCTCCTTTTGCTCTGCCACTTTCGAGGTTTATATTCTTAAGCGTCAGCTTATGCCCGTTAGCGAAAATCGCGTTTCTGACAAGATTGGGCAGCTCCAAGGTCAGATTTTCGAACGTGACGTCCTTACCGATGATAATCCCAGCTTCTCGCAGCGTGAGAGATGACGGCGTTGTTTTATTTCCTATAATTGTGATGCTTTTATTGATGACAAAGACATTGTCTTGATTATTGGAATCACCGACTTGCACTCTGCCATCAATTTGAATCACATCTCCGTCGGCTGCATCGTTCAGCGCCTGGCGAAAGCTTGTACCATTGGTTGCAATATATGTTTGCGGAGTTGTTCGTAGGGTTTGCGTTTTCGCAAAGCTATGCTCGACACTGAATCCAAAAGCCTGTGTCACAAGGACGAGGGATAGACCCAGTGTCAAAATTCGTTTTTTCAAATGTCTCATCTTTCTGTTTCTTGCCTCCTCTTTCTAGCATTAAGATAGCGTTAATGTAATAGAGTCTAACAGAAATTTATGGATTTGTCTATCTTTTTTTCTGTTTGTATGCTTCTTTGTGCAGCAAAAAGCAACGCAAGTGTGATGCTGCGCGGAAGTTTGACACCTCCGTGGATCCACAATTCTAATCGCATTCTGCAAAAGTTTCTTTTTTCCTCTTTACATATCTTCTCGTTATATTGTATAATAATATAAGGAAACATGTTAATAATGTGCCGCAAAGTTTGGTGTCCATTTTATGAACGCTACAGCTTACAGGTGCATCATGTACGCAGAGGGTTTCTTGTACGGTATTTGTTTACAAATGCTTTAGTCAAGGAGCTCTTCTTATTTACCCCATTTCAAATAGTCATAAATAGAAATTAGCCTTCTAATATTTGTCCTTGCATTTGAGGATTTTGTGTCTTTCAAGACATTTACATTTTCCGAGAAAATCTCTGATAAAACTGTCTCTAATTCATCAAGAACAATCTGTTCCTGTGTTAAATGTGCAATCAATCTAGTTGCTCTTTCCAGGTTATGCTTTTCGTTTTCCCAAATCTGCATTACAGAGTTGTACTCACCCAAACATCCTCTATTTCTCCTAATTGTGTTTGAGATTAGACTATCAAAAGTTTGTCTTTCAGCCAATGCTTTACATTCCCTATATGGCAGTGTCGCTTCTGACAAATACTTATTCACCGGCAATCTTCCTGAGTTTTGTTTTATTAAAACTGGAAAAGCATACTGTAACAAGTCATCTGATGTAAAATCCAAGTCCTCAATTATGATATTACGATACCATTCATTACTATCAATGCCGCTCAAACCCTTGAGCCCCAAATCAGAAACTTTTCCAATAGCCAGTACTAATTCCTCATCTGCAACTCTATTGTCATCTATAGATGCTACTCTTAAATTAGCAGTTGGAACATTGGTTATGGTGTAATCATACAATTCCTGTTTGAAACGTCTTAATATCTTTACAGGAAGCTTCGCCTTCTTTCCTTCCAAGGCTTTGTATAATAACCGATAATCTGAAAGTTGAATCTTCTTCATCGATAATTCCCTTCCATCAATCATGATTGTATAGGGAGTTACCGCAGTACCAACCATTTCTTCTTTATACTCAACAAAAACAAATCGATCTTCAAGCAGCATGATTTGCTCCTCATCAAGACAGTCAATTATTGATTTGATAATCTTTTGAATATTACTATCACTAATAGAATATCCCATAAAAATGATAGGATATTCCATAAAAAGTGTCATCAACTTTGCTGCAAGATATTTTCGCTTCTCATCAAACTTTATATAATCTTCTTCATTGATAACAATGCTACTAGGTTCTTCGATAGATCCATGTATCTTGTATATTTCTGCTATACCTTGTATTGCAGAAAAAACGAGCTGACTTTGCCCAATATATTTCGTATATCCCACAAAGTGTTTTTCTATAAAATCGTCGTAATTTGTGGTTATAACACCTGCAATACTTTTTTCTGAAATTGAAGTCAACAATTCGATTTCCTCAGTATATTTGTCATTTATATTACACTTTTCTTTGATATACTGCGCGACCTCAACTTTAAACGGAGAAACGCCTTGTTTTATAAGAGCAATGCTCTCCTCATCAGCAGTTCTAATATTTGGTTCAGAAAACCATTTTAAATCGTAATCCTGCTGAATTAATTCAGCAACTTTAGGCAATAGGCCCACTTTGCATTCCATAGTCTGCGCCCTACTATTATAAAAGTTATACGCAAAGTCATCACCTTTTACAATTCGTGCAAAATGTTCAAGTAGGCCTACCCAATCCGGCAAATCATAGTATCTTCTCGTGATACCAGACCCAATAAAAAGAATCGGTGTTGTGTTAAACCTTTCAATAACGTTATGCAGTTTCATAAAATCACACATCCCCTCTATTTATCCTTGAAATGCACTCCATATAATGGTCAGGAAACAATGTTGTCCTCTCAACCTGAATACAGGTTACCACCCCCATGCGTGCCTCCAACCATCGAAATCCTGCTTGACATGAACACTGCATCCTCTATGCCTATAAAACTTGCAATTGTAATAATTGTTTGAACTATAATTAAAAAGAGTGATATTGATTCAATTGAGATTCCATCTGCATAAGGCGTGACAATAACTACTACTAACTGAATCACCGGTTCCTACTCGATTGTAATTCATTGTAATTTATTCCCACTCGATCGTGGAGGTCGGTTTATCTGAGATATCCCAGAGGACTCTGTTGATGCCCGGCACTTCCGCGATGATGCGGTCGCGAATGGTGCTGAGCACGTTGAACGGGATCTCAACGGACTTTGCAGTCACAGCGTCTACGGTATCGATGGCGCGAATGATCGCCGCCCATCCCATGTAGCGCTTGCCGTCCTTGACGCCGGTCGACTGCAGGTCAGGGATTGCGACAAAGTACTGCCATGGTACAGGATCCAGCTTATCGATTTCTTCTCTTGCGATGGCATCCGCCTCTCTGACCGCTTCGAGTCTGTCTCTGGTGATCGCGCCTGTGCAGCGCACGCCAAGACCCGGACCCGGGAACGGCTGACGGTATACCATGCTGTCCGGCAAACCAAGGGCCTTGCCTACGACACGCACTTCATCCTTATATAAGAGCTTGACCGGCTCTACCAGCGCAAACTGCATATCCTCCGGCAGACCGCCGACGTTGTGGTGCGCCTTGACACCATCGCTTTCGAGGATATCCGGATAAATCGTGCCTTGCGCAAGGAACTCGATACCTTCCAGCTTGCGCGCCTCCTCTTCAAACACACGGATAAATTCCGCGCCGATGATCTTGCGCTTTTGCTCCGGTTCTGCCACGCCAGCCAGCTTATCCAAGAAGCGGTCGACTGCATCCACATAGATCAAATTCGCGTTCATCTGGTTGCGGAATACCTCGATAACCTGCTCCGGTTCGCCCTTACGCAGCAGACCATGATTCACGTGGACGCATACAAGCTGCTGCCCGATCGCGCGAATCAAAAGCGCCGCTACAACGGACGAATCCACGCCGCCGGATAAAGCCAGCAGCACCTTCTTATCACCTACCTGCGCGCGCACTGCCGCAACCTGCTCTTCGATAAACGCCTCGGCCAGCGCCGCGGTCGTAATCCTTTCCATAGTTTCAGGACGTTTGTTGTTCTCCATCTTCTCCTCCTCGTAGCATGTATTTCTTTCATTTTATCGTGCCTCTCCGGCAAAGTCAAGCGTCGGTTTATCATCTCCTGCGGTCTGCTTTCCTGCTCTCACTTGTTTTGCAGCGCGCCTTTTGCTCAGGGTTTGCGTAGCATGTGGGAAATTGTGTATTTGATTTGTAAATTTCGCTTGCTTCCTGTTTTCGGCAGATACCGCCTGCGCAATTCCGTTTGACTTCGGCGGCATCGTCATGTAATATATAATTATAGTACTAGAAAGGTTATTAACACATGGAAAAAATTTATTACATTGATAGTGAAAACGTCGGGGATTCCTGGATCGAGCTTTTGGACGAGCTGACACAGCTGGACAGCAGGCTCATCGTTTTCTACACCAAGCATTCGCCCCGCATGACCTATCAACAGACAATTCAGCTGATGAACTCTGCCAACAAGCCGGAGTTTATCGAATGCCACGAAGGCAGCAACGCCTTGGACTTCCAGCTGGTCTCGTATCTGGGCTATGAGCTCTGTGCCGACCGCACCAAGGAAATGATCATCGTCTCAAAGGATACCGGCTTCGATGCTGTCGTGCACTTCTGGCAGGAACGCGGCATGCAGGTCAAAAGAGTCCCTACCCCAAATCAGCTGCACGTGCAGCGCACAACGCCCAAAACAGCTTCCCCTGCAGTTCCGACTCCGCACCGGGGAAGTCTCCGGACAGACAAGGGCCGCACAGCCACACTCCCGAAAGAAAGCTTCCAAGCAAGCGCACTCCGCTCACGCAGACCGCACCGAGATCGCCGGGTCTGACACGCTGCGCTTCGAACAAACAGTCGTTGCCGTGGAGTCCCTTTGCGATCTCGGTCTCAGCAGTGACGAGCTTTGTACCGTCATCAATTGCATCGGCAAGAAGCATTTAGAAACCATTCATAACGCGTTGGTCGGCTTTTTGGGAGATAAGGAAGGCACCAACCTGTATCTGGAGCTGAAAGCCGATAAATTCTCCGTTCCTGCACTCCAATGGGATAGAGAAACAAGGCTGGAGAGCTTCATCGCAATGATCCTGACACGTTCCGGCATCGCAGAGGAAGAGCACCCTTCCTCCATCGCAGCCTACATGGCGAACAATGTCGTGGATAAAAAAGGCGTCATGGCAGGCAAGCTAAGGAGCGCGTACGGCGCAGCCTGGGGTACGCGCTTCCACGAGACCTTCAAGCCATTCTACAAGGTCCTGACAGAGATCAAACAGCAGTAGCAGATTTGCCTCGCATCGTGCAGGGGATACTGATTTGTACTGACTCACCCTATCCAATCAGAGCAAAAGAGGCTGCCGCACTGACCGGCGCGCCATTTGGCGCATCAGCCGGTGCAGCAGCCTCTTCTTTTTTTGCTGCAGAAATTCGATGATCTATTTTTTTGTCACTTTCCGAAATCTTCAAGAATCCATGCATACGTCTCAGGCTTATCGCTCGCTAAAATATCGGCTCTTGTGCACAGAACAGTCTCCACTTTTGCTCTCAATCTTGTGGCAAAAAAAAGATCTTTTCTTGTGCCGCTGCACCTACTTCCAAATTTCGTAGCATTTCCAAAAATTCCAAAAGGTGCAGGCGGTATGCCGCTTTGATCTCTGTGATGTCTCCCTCCGTTTTCAGCACTTTTGGAAACCATACTAAATACCTGAATCCGCTTCGATAGATGTGCTTTGCAATCTTTTTACAAACAAAAAACAGTCTGCCCTGACGAAAATCACTTCAATCAAAACAAACTGTTCTTCATCGTTACTCTGATTAAATTTTCACTCCATTTGCACTCCACCGGAACATCCAGTCTGCCCGCAAAGCCTTTATTTATGGGCTTTTTCGCAATTTTTCATGCTACTCGAATTCGTTCCCTGAAACCGCAACTTAAACGATTTTGTATAGGCGGTTTCGCTCCGATTATCGGGATTACTTAGATTATCCAAGAATTACGGCGTATCATAATTCCTGTTGTCGTTTTGTTGTCAGGCAGAGGGATTATCTGGTCGTGATACTGCTTTTATACTCTTCGCCCCATGCCCGCATGGAATCCAAAATGGGTTTCAGGCTTTTACCGAGTTCCGTCAGCGAATACTCCACTCTCGGCGGTACTTCGGCGTAGACCTCGCGGTGGACAAGCCCGTTTTCCTCCATCGCCCGGAGCTGTGCGGTCAGAACTTTTTGCGATACATTTCCCACAGATTTTTTTAGTTCTCCAAACCGCTTTGTTCCCGGCATTAAATCTCTGAGAATCAGCACCTTCCATTTGTCTCCGATCAGTGTCAAGGTAGTTTCCACCGGACAGGCAGGAAGTTCATTCTTTGCTTTTGCTGCGATCATTTCAATCCCTCTGAAAAATTTTTTGGAAGTGCTAAATTAGCGAAAAACCCAGTAACGGTGCAATCGTTTCTTTCTGGTAACTACCCATTAGTTTCTATTTGGTAACTACGGCACAATATTGTGCTTACTTTACGAATCGGCGCTACGGCATTATTATAATGCTAACGAAAGAAAAAAGCAACCTTTCGGAATCAAAAATCCATTTTGGAGGTACTTATCATGAACAAAGTTGTTGAATTTCTGAATGCCAATCCCGTGCAGTATCTGGCAACCGTCGGTCGCGACGGCAAAGCCAAGTGCCGCCCCTTCATGTTCGCGGGCGAACTGGACGGCAAGCTGTGGTTCTGCACCAACAACCAGAAGGATGTCTACAAAGATATGCAGGAGAACCCGGAGGTGGAGATCTCCGTTTCCAGCCCGGACTATGCGTGGATTCGTCTCCACGGCAAGGCTGTGTTCGAGAACAACATGGCTGCCAAGGAAATGTGCATCCGGAACCCCATCGTGAAGGGTCAGTACGGCGAGGCCACCAACCCCATCTTTGAGGTGTTCTATCTGGAGAATGCTCACGGCATCATCGCCGACTTCTCCGGCAACCCTCCCTACGAGTTCTAAGCAGAACGAAATAATTAAATCTTCGGGGCAAGGTGAAATCTCTGACCGGCAGTACAGCCTGCGAAGCGCTTGCAGCGCCTGATGCGGTGAAAATCCGCAGCCGACGGTATAGTCCGGATGAAAGAAGATATGAGGAAGCAGCCTCGCAGGAAAACCCATCCTGTGGGGCTGTTTCAAATCCCAGCATATCTTTTCCAAGGAGCAATCATGAATACCGTTTCCATCGCAAAAAGCAGAAAGACCGCTGTTCTTTCCGTCCGTACCATCTCCATGACTGCCATGCTGTCCGCAGTCGCTTATCTGCTGGCCTTTGTGGAGTTTTCCGTTCCTCTCTCGCCGTCCTTTGCAAGGATGGACTTATCTGACCTTCCGGCACTCATCGGCGCATTTGCCTTTGGGCCGCTCTCCGGTCTGCTCATTGAACTTGTCAAAAACACCTTGCAGCTTCTGACCACCTCTACGGGAGGCATCGGAGAGATTGCCAACTTCCTGATGGGCGCTTTCTATGTGGTCACTGCGGGTTTCATCTATAAACGCCATAAAACGAAGAAAACCGCGCTGATTGCCTGCATCCTCGCAAGCGTCGTTATGGGTATTGCAGCAGCACTGGCAAATTACTTCATCCTGCTGCCGCTGTTTGAGAGCTTTATGCCGCTGGATCAGCTCATTGCCTCCTTTGCCGAGCTCTTGCCCTTCATCCATACCAAGCTGGATGTGGTGCTGTTCAATGCCTTTCCCTTCAATCTGCTGAAAGGGCTTGTCATCGGCGGCGTGACAATGCTGATCTATAAGAAACTGACCCCTGTGTTGAAAGGCTGATGAACCATGACACGAAATGAGTATCTGAAGCTGCTGGTGGAGGGCATCCACTCCACCACCATTGCCACCATCGGTGCAGACGGGCATCCGCAGACCCGTGTGATTGACATGATGCTCTATGACGAGCGGGGCGTGTATTTTCTCACCGCCAAGGGCAAGGCGTTCTATGCCCAGCTCATGGAGCAGGGCTTCATCGCCCTGTCTGCAACAAAGGATAAAATATCGATCTCTCTGCGGGGGAAGATCGGGGATATCGGCAGCGAAAAGCTGGACGAGATCTTTGAGAAGAACCCCTATATGCAGGCCATCTATCCCGGCGATACCCGTTCAGCGCTGGAGGTGTTCCGCCTGTATGAAGCGGACGGTGAGTATTTTGACATTAGCGACCCGGCACACATCGTCCGGGACAGCTTCACCATCGGCAAAGCGGCACAGGAAACACCGGGCTACTATGTGGGCGAAGGCTGCATCGGCTGCAAGCTGTGCTACTCGGTCTGCCCGCAGAAGTGCATCGACATTACAAAGAAGCCTGTGGCGATTGACCAGCACCATTGTCTCCACTGCGGGCGGTGTGCGGAAACCTGCCCTAAGCAGGTTATCGAAAAGAGGGTTTGACTATGAACCAGAGTGAAAAAAGGCTGTTTCTCATACAGTCGCTATTGAAAGAGAGACCGGAATATCGGGATTTGAGTATTCCGTCAGAGTCGGACAGCCAAAGGCAGCTTTTGCGGGGACTGATGAATATTCGCGCGCCGCAGCGCACGGACGCGGAGTTTCTGAAAACACAGGACGCCTATCTGCAAGGCGAAACCGCCGCAAAGGGTATCACGGATATTGCCGGCCTCACACCCATCCAGCCAGGTCTGTATCTCTGGCAAGGCGATATAACCACGCTGAAGTGCGATGCCATCGTCAATGCGGCAAACTCTGGCATGACCGGTTGCTATATTCCCAACCATCGCTGCATTGATAACGCCATTCACACCTATGCGGGTGTAGAACTGCGGCTTGCCTGCGCGGAATTGATGGAACAGCAGGGCCATCCCGAACCCACCGGTCAGGCGAAAATCACGCCTGCGTTCAATCTGCCTTGCCGGTATGTGTTGCACACTGTTGGCCCAATTATCGACGGGCGAGTGACCAAAGAGGACAAAGAGCTGCTGGCTTCCTGCTATCGCTCCTGCCTGGAGCTGGCGGCAGAGAATGGCTTGGAAAGCGTGGCGTTCTGCTGTATTTCCACAGGTGAGTTTCATTTCCCCAACGATCTGGCGGCAGAGATTGCAGTCCGGACGGTCAAAGAATTTCTCAAAAAGCAAACCAGTGTCAAGAAGGTGATCTTCAATGTTTTCAAGGATTTGGACAAAGCCATCTACGAAAAGCAGCTCTGAGCCGATTGAACGGCTGAAAGCAGCATTACGGGACTGTGATGCCGTGGTCGTCGGCGCGGGGGCAGGGCTGTCTACCGCCGCAGGCTTCACCTACAGCGGCAAACGCTTTGAGGAATGCTTTTCTGACTTCGAGAAAGAATACGGCTTCCACGATATGTACTCCGGTGGGTTCTATCCCTTTCCCACAGAGGAAGCACGCTGGGCGTATTGGAGCCGATACATCTACATCAACCGCTATATGGATGCCCCTAAGCCGGTGTACGACGATCTTTTGAAGCTGGCGCAGGACAAGGACTATTTTGTCATCACCACAAACGTTGACCACTGCTTCCAGAAGGCGGGCTTTGACAAAAAGCGGCTGTTCTACACGCAGGGCGATTATGGCCTGTTCCAGTGCAGTGAGCCGTGCTGTCAGGAGACCTTTGATAACGAAGTCGTGATCCTCGAAATGGTCAAACGGCAGGAGAATATGAAAATCCCGACCGAACTTCTTCCTGTCTGCCCCCACTGTGGGAAACCACTGACCATGAACCTCCGCAGCGATGATAAATTTGTGGAGGACGAGGGCTGGCACAGAGCAGCGGCGCGATATGAGAATTTTCTCCGTACCCACGCAGGGCAAAAAATCCTCTTTCTGGAATTAGGCGTTGGCTATAACACCCCCGTCATCATCAAATATCCGTTCTGGCAGATGACAGCCAAAAACCCGAACGCTGCCTATGCCTGTATCAACCAAGGGCAGGCGGCATGTCCACAGGAAATCGAGCGGCAGTCTATCTACATAGATGCGGATGTTGGATACATCGTTTCTTTAGCTGGTAGCGTAGGGTAGAGGGCTTTGCCCTCTACCCCTCATCAAACCCTGCATGAGGTTTTCCCTCACACGACTTTCCGACATTCTTCTTCGGGTTTGTCAAGTAAAATGTGTAAGTTTTAGAAAAAAATTTCGGGGAGGGAAACCTCCCCGTTCGGGAGTGTCATACTCTCATTCTTTTAGGCACCCCAGCGGAACAACATAAACACCATCCTCCCTGCGGTAAGCAATCTCGGTTCCTGTTAAAATCATTAGGAACGATGGCTCCCGCATTTTTTCGGTATTCACTTTATTTTTCAATTCCAGCAAATGTACTGCTGCATCTTCAATCTCTTTTGACCCTAATTTCACTTCAACCGCAGCCCAACGGCCATCGTTCAATGCGATAACTGCATCTGCCTCCAAACCGCTTGCATCACGATAATGGAAAACCTGTCCGTCGATCGCTTCTGCATAAATGCGCAAGTCCCGATCACACAAGGATTCAAAAAGAAACCCAAAATAATTGAAATCTTCCAGCAATCTTGATGGAGTCAATCGCAGGACTGCCGCCGCAATAGACGGATCAACAAATTGTCGCTTTGGCGATGTGCGGATTGCCGTCTTGGAACGAAGGGCTGGATTCCATGCCGGTAAATTCTCTGTGACAAAAATTCGATCCAATGCCCTCAGGTACTGGCTGATTGTTTTCTCAGAGATGCTTTCATCTGCATCTCCCATGGCAATATCATCGTGAATTGTTCTGATTGTTGCCAGCGTTGAAATATTTCGGGAAAGAGATCGCAGCAACGCTCTTACACGAACAGGGTTCTTCTCAATACCATCTACTCTGGAAATATCTGCATTGATAATTGCTTCCACATAGTCAATAGCGTGGCGTAACGCAATTTTCTCCGATTTTCCAATGGATGCCGGCCATCCACCCCGCACGATTGCAAATGTAATCTGCTCTATTGTAAGGGTGGAAAAATTGTCTATTTCTGTTTCTCCATCAAATAACGCTTTCAAAGAAACGCTGCCATTGGATTCCATAGATTCGTAAAGACTCATAGGACGCATCAACAATCTGGAAATTCGTCCCATACCCGTGTGCTGCACTACATTGTCCTTTGGAACCGCTGAACCTGTCAAAATAAATTGCCCAGACTTCCCACGCTGATCTACCATAAAGCGAACGGCGTCCCAAAGTACTGGCGCTGTCTGCCACTCATCCAGTAGTCTTGGCGTGTCACCCTTTAAGAGCAACGAAGGCTTTGTATCTGCTGCTTTCAAATAAGAAATCGCTTTATCCGGGTCTTGCATAAACAAATGGCTTTTTGAATTTTCCAATGCGGTCCTTGTTTTGCCGCACCATTTCGGACCTTCAATTAGCACAGCTCCACTTGCTGCTAATCGATCCTGCAATACACGGTCAGCGATTCGTTTCAGATATTTATTTTCCACAAGCTACCTCCATTAAATCTCTCTTAGAGATAGTATAGCGCTGACTTCCGGAAATATCAATGTTTTACTTCCGAAAATATTATTGTTTTACTTCCGAAAATATTATAGTTTCACTTCCGATTTTGTGGAAATAAGCAATATCGAAGCAGTGGTATGATCCTAATGGGCTACCCGGAGATTATTCTTCGGTTGATTGTATAATCAACCGAAATTAAATATTTAAACCTCGTTGATAATTAAATCATAATAAGAAGCGGTGTAATCCTTCTAAATCAAGGGTTACACTATTTCTTTATATTTAGGCTCCCTCTACGAATGTTGCTAAGATACTTATTTTATGCTATAATTATGCCATTATAATGTTACAAAGGAGATGAGTTTATGCCAATAATAGTGCCAATTAAAGATTTGCGCAACACTACGAAATTATCCAACCTTGCGCATAAAGAACAGGAACCAATTTTCGTAACCAAGAATGGATATAGCGATTTAGTTGTTATGAGCAGTGAATTATATGACAAATTTGCTAGAACGAATCGTATTGACCAGGCAATTTACGAGTCTGAAAAGGATTTATTAAATGGAGGAAAACCAGTGGATGCAGAAAAAATTTTCACAGAATTGGATATGAAGTATTTTGGATAGATATAGTGTTAAAGTTCTACCTAGAGCAGCTCAAGAATTAAATGAAATATATCCTTACATCTGTTATAACAAGCTTGCTCCAGAAGTAGCCAAGAAACAAGTCAACAGGATAAAAAAATCTATACTCGACTTAGGTTTATTTCCAAAAGCACACCAGGAGATACTCGAAGGATGCTTCGCAGGCAAAGGATATAGACAATTGCTAGTAGATAATTATATTGTGATTTTTCGAATAGATGAAAACCAAAGGATAGTCTATGTAGTAACAATTCCGTATTATGGCCGTAACATTTAAGAGGAGAAGCTTCGAATGAATGACAAATTATCAATGCCACTTCTGCTAGTAAGCGGAAGTCAGTTTACACAAAATGCTCTTGCTAAGCAGCTTAGGGGATTCTTGCCAGAATCTGTGAAGATTGTTGCTCATCTGACAGATGATAGGGTTGCTCCAGAGAAAGGCACATACTTTGCAGTCTTCTCAAGTCAGGAAGTATATCGTGAATTTGAGGAACAAAATGCAAGTAACGAGGCTATTTTAGATGAGTACATAGTGGCTGAGCGTACTATGCTTAAAGATAATATTGAAAAGCTACTTGCCTTGCCTCGTAACGAAAGGATTCTCCTGGTTAACGAATCAGAGGAAAGTACTTTTGAGTCAATAAATTTGTTGAAGAAAATAGGCTTCGATTTTCTTAAATTGGAGCCATATTACCCAGGGTACAAGCAGCCCGATAAAGACATTAAAATAGCTATTACACCAGGAGAAATAGATTTAGTTCCTTCTGGAATTGATGCTGTCTATGACCTGGGGCCAAGAAATCTGGAATTTGCGTCAATAGTTAGAATCATCACATATTATGGACTTATCGATGAGGTTTTGCCAGAATATGCAGACACATATATGAGAAATCTGATGAATTTTGCCAGAAATCTGTCCAATGTAGCTGATGAAACTAGCCGTGTAATGACTACGGTAAGAACAGAGTTAATCGGGTCCGGACACTATGCAAGATATAGATTTTCTGACATCATCGGATGTTCTAGAGCTCTTATAGAAGCCAAGGTAATTGCAGAAAAAGTTGCAAGGACAAATCTAACTGTTCTAATTGAGGGAGAAAATGGTACGGGTAAGGAACTTCTTGCCAGTGCTATTCATAATGCCTCGGATAGATGTCGCAAGCCTTTTGTTGCAATTAACCTTTCTGCCCTACCCGATCAGCTCATTGAGTCAGAGCTATTTGGATATGAGGAAGGTGCTTTTACAGGTGCCAGAAAGAAAGGTAAAATTGGACTTTTTCAACAGGCAGCAGGCGGAACTATATTTTTAGACGAAATTGGGGATATTTCACCCAAAATGCAAACAAAACTTCTTCGTGTAATTCAGGAACGTCAGATTATGAGGGTCGGTGGCAACAGAATAATTCCAGTTGATGTTAGAATTATTGCTGCTACTAATCGTAATCTAAAGAAGATGATTAAGGAAAATGAGTTCCGAAAAGACCTTTACTATAGGCTTCACGAGGGATATGTTCACCTTCCGTCATTGGCGGCGCGCCGCGAAGATATTCCAATGCTTATCGAATATTGGCAGAAAGAACTCTTCGCATCTGATAAAAAGATTTCCAAAGATGGCATGAGACTCCTTATGAAGCATGACTGGCCAGGGAATGTTCGTGAGCTTCAGAATCTAGTAAAATTTGCATTCGCTGTTTGTGAAAATGATATTATAACTGCTGGGGATTTGCCTTTCTTAAATGAGGTATTTGAGGATACTAAATTATATGCAGAAGAAGAAACGCTAGCTGAAATTAGTGAGAATCTCAGCCTTCCAGACAGGATTTCCATGGCTGTACTTATTGCAGCAGCAGAGCTTCAGCAGGATGGAAAATTGGTGGGAAGAAGCAATATTATGAAGCATCTGAGAGGTCACGAGAATCAGGACGTAAAGAATGTTAGCGAATATCGTGTAAGAAAATGCTTAGATCAGCTTCAGAAAGAAGGCTATTTAATAAGAGAAGGTGGATACGGGTTTAAGATGAGTGATAAAGCTGAGGGAGTTTTGATACAAAAGTGAGACTATGAAGGGCAATAAATGCCTAAGACCGAAAATGTACCAAAAAAGAACCGAAAAACCTAAAAAATAAAGATAACCTCCAAATATCATCCTAAAAATTGCTTTAAATGCTGAAATTGAAGATATTTTTTTGGGCATGCTTTTTGCGTATTATAATAGGGTATAGATTTTTTAGGAGGACTTTATATATGAGCAAAAAGAAAAAAGGTGAAACTCTTGAATCCATGAATAAAGGGTTCAAAGTTCCTGACACCTACGTAATCATCTTCTTTGTAGTATGCTTCGCGGCTTTACTTACTTATCTGATTCCACAGGGTTTATATCAGACTGAAGATATTACTTACGTAATCGACGGTGCAGAAAAGACAAGAACAGTTATTAAGGACGGAAGTTTTAGCTACGTTCTTGACGATGCAGGAAATCCTGTAAAGCAGGGCATCAGCCTATTTGCTGCAGGTGGCGGCGTTGGACTTTTCAACTACCTATTTGAAGGTTTAGTAAGCGGAGACAAGTGGGGTTCCGCAGTTGGTATCATCGCATTCATCCTTGTAATCGGTGGTGCATTCGGTATCGTTCTTAAGACTGGTGCTGTTGAATCCGGCATCATGAACATGATTCAGAAGACAAACGGAAAAGAAAAACTTCTTATCCCGGTTCTTTTCATTCTGTTCTCACTAGGTGGAGCAGTATTCGGAATGGGTGAAGAAGCACTTCCTTTCTTAATGATCTTAGTTCCAATCGTTATCGCTATGGGATATGACGGAGTTACGGCTGTACTTATTACTTATGTTGCAACTCAGATTGGTTTCGGTACATCATGGATGAACCCATTCTCAGTAGCTATCGCTCAGGGTATCGCAGGCGTGCCTGTATTCTCAGGCGCTAAGTTCAGAATTGGACTTTGGGTATTCTTCACATTACTTGGTGCTGCAATGACTATGTTATATGCAAGCAAAATCAAGAAGAACCCTCAGCACTCAGTTTCTTACGAATCTGACGCTTTCTTCAGAGATGATATGGAAAGCAAGAGCGCTGCAGGAAGCGTAGAAAAGTTTGGATTAGGACACATCCTTGTTCTATTAACTCTATTATTCGGTATGATCTGGGTAGTATGGGGAGTTATGAAGCAGGGTTACTACATTCCTGAAATCGCTTCACAGTTCTTCATTATGGGTATCATTGCCGGTGTTATCGGTGTTATCTTTAAGCTGAACGAAATGACTGTAAATGATATGGCAGCTGCATTTAAGCAGGGTGCTGCAGACCTAGTTGGTGCTGCAATTATCGTTGGTATGGCTCAGGGTATCATGCTTGTTTTAGGCGGATCAGACCCTACAGAACCTACAGTTCTGAACACAATTCTTCACGGAATTTCAGACGCATTCGTAGGTCTATCTGGAACATTAGCAGCTATTCTTATGTACCTGTTCCAGTCAGTATTTAACTTCTTCGTTGTATCAGGTTCAGGCCAGGCTGCTCTGACTATGCCAATTATGGCTCCACTTGCTGACCTTCTTGGCGTAACTCGTCAGACTTCAGTACTTGCCTTCCAGTTAGGTGACGCATTCACTAACCTAATCGTACCTACTTCAGGATGCTTAATGGGATCCCTTGCAATTGCAAGAATTGACTGGTCAAAATGGATCAAATTTATGTGGAAATTCTTAGGAATTCTAATTCTGTTTGCAGTAGCAACTATTATCATTGCAAGTGTAACTGGATTCTAAGGAGAATTAGTTTATGAAAATTATAAAAAACGTTAATGTATATGCACCGGAAAAACTTGGTAAGAAGGATCTTCTTATTGCCGGTGGCAAGATTTGCCAGATTTCAGATAATCTGGATATTCCAGTAAGCTGGGAAGTAGAAGTAATTGACGGAGAAGGTCTTATCGCTACACCTGGATTTATTGACTCACATGTTCACATTCTAGGCGGAGGCGGCGAAGGTGGTTTTGCTAACAGAACACCTGAGGCTACCCTTTCCGGATTGACAAGATGGGGAATTACGACTGTTGTTGGCTGTCTGGGAACAGACGGCTACGGTCGTGATCTGACAGCTTTGATCGCTAAGATTAAGGGTCTGCGTGAACAGGGAATCACGGCTTACGGATATACCGGAAACTATCAGATTCCTGTAAGAACGCTGACAGGAAGCATCACTCAGGACATTATGGTTGTGGATGAATTTATTGGTACAGGCGAAATCGCAATTTCTGATCATCGTTCATCTCAGCCGACTTATGATGAGTTCCTTCGCGTTTGCGCAGATACACGTTTAGGCGGAATTCTTTCAGGAAAAGCAGGTATCATCAATATTCACCTAGGAGACAGTCCTAGAAAAATGGACATGATTCTTAGAGCCATTGAGGAAACTGAAATTCCTTCAACTCAGTTCCTGCCTACTCACGTTAATAGAAACGCAGCACTGTTTGATCAGGCTGTAGAATATGCGAAACTTGGCGGAACCGTTGACTTTACAGGAAACGAAGATATCGACTATTGGGTAACCGTTAGTGACGAGGTTAGAGTTTGCGACGGAATCAAGCGCATGCTTGACGAAGGAATCAGCAGCGACCTATTCACTATTTCATCTGACGGCCAGGGAAGTCTGCCGCTGTTCAGTGCTGACGGCCAGTTCCTGGGCATTGGTATGGGTCAGTCCAGCTGCCTGTTGAAAGAAGTTCGTGAGTGCGTTCAGCGTGAAAACATCCCGCTAGAAATCGCTATCAAAGCCATCACAGCCAACCCGGCTCGCGTGCTTTGCTTAGATACAAAGGGACAGATCAAAGACGGTTTTGATGCTGACTTGTGTCTCATGACAGAAGATTTGAACATCCACACTGTTATCGCTAAGGGCCATGTAATGGTTAAGGATGGCGAGCCTATTGTAAAGGGAATGTTCGAATAGGATTAATCTTTTTAGAGTAAACAACTTACTTAATACACGTAATCAAATATGAGCCTGTGAAACTTTTTCTGTAAAATAACCATCATAAGGTCCTTCTATGATAAAATAAATATCATTAGGAGGGCCTTTTATTATAGCAAGACAAAAGAAACCTGTACACAGAGTACAAATGACCGATGGAAAAAGAAATATCATTCGTCAGCTTCTCGAAGAATACGATATTGAGACTGCTGAAGATATCCAGGATGCTCTCAAAGATCTCTTAGGTGGCACCATTAAAGAAATGATGGAGGCCGAAATGGATGACCATCTCGGATATGAAAAGTCCGAGCGTTCTGACAACGATGATTATCGCAACGGCTATAAACATAAGCAGGTAAACAGTCGGTATGGTTCTATGGAAATCGAAGTACCACAAGATCGAAAGTCCACCTTTGAACCACAGATTGTAAAAAAGCGTCAGAAAGATATTTCTGATATTGATCAGAAGATCATTTCTATGTATGCAAAGGGAATGACCACTCGCCAGATCTCGGAAACAATCGAAGATATCTATGGTTTTGAAGCATCAGAAAGTTTCATAGCATTATTTCCATTATTCAGATAGCAGAGGCTATCTGATTTTTTGTTGCCATGGTGTTGCCAGTAAATTGAGGATGATTTACACCTTACAAACTGATTATATCATACGATGGATTCTTCATCAAAGCATTTTAATTATTGATCATCGTTGCTCACGACCCAAATCTTTTTGAGAGGGATCAGCTCTTTGATTTCATCGTCCATCTGATCGTAGTATCGCAGAAACTCCTCAATAATTTCTTTGTGGGTCCAAAGCCGGATTTCAAAGAACTTTTTAGCCGTCTCATTGATGACCGAAGATTTGAACCCACTCCATGACACTAACAGGCCATATTCGGCACCAAAGTTTTTCATCACCCCGCCCAACTGATCCAAAACAATCCGATCCACTGGCGCGTCCGTGGACTTAACCTGAACACAAATTTTGGGACTTCCAAAACCAAGTGTGCCCGCAGAAGCCAGAATATCCACACCTTTATCCGGTCCGGCCGGGCTGACATATGTAGTGAATCCCTTTGCTCGAAGAATGGCATCTACAATTTTTGCTAAACCATGCCCCTTAGTCTTCTGGATTATCAGATTTGTGATAACCCCCAAGGCTTCATTTTCAATACGTGCCTCTTCATCATCCTGTGGCTCTTGCGGAGTAATTTGGGCGCTTTCTTTCCCTGTTTATGTGCATTGATGACTGCTTTTATGCGATCTTCCTGCTTGATACGGCAAATGGTCATAAAAGCCCCAAAGGAATATAAGATGTCCTGGTCAAAAGCTGTGCGGGGAATGTCACAGGCAAACCAATCTACCTGATGCGCATGATAATAAGGATTATCGTTGTTAGGTAAGAATTCATAATTACCTGTGATCTTGCCAAAATGAATTACAGGCTTGATCTTGCTGGGCAGGACAACAATCTCTCCCTTTTTCATCTCATGGGCAAACGGCCATACCTGGCTCGCCCAGTTCATCGCTGTTTTTACCTTGACATCTGGGTTGTTGTCCACAAAGTATTGCTGCAAGTCCTGCTTGGTGTGGAACTGCATGATTGATTCAGAGAGATTGTCCCAGGTGCAGTATACCTTACTGTCCTCAAGAAATTTGTTCTCGAACTCACCGTATCGTCCAGCACGACATAACCACATGGGCATTAGTCGTCCACCTCTATTCCAAAGAACTCTCGGATTTTCCTCAATAGAACAGGTCTCAATTCCACCTGATTTTGGAATCTTACCTGATCGTGCATCGAGATATTGGACCCAATTTCAGAATTTGCAGGCACTCCATCTCGTGTTTTATAGAGTAGCAGCACTTTCTTTGCAAGCCCCTGAGCGTATCCTATTTCATGATGAACATTTTTATTGCCGAACGAAAGATCAGCAATCACCAAAGAGGACTCTTTGATGCCATTAATTATCCGATGATATATCTCATCAGAATATCCATCATGATGCTTATCTACTCGTATCAACTTTATATCAAGACCATTTTCACGTTTTAAAGTGACCTTCACATCTTCAATAGTCTGGTATGTATCTGCTGTTTCTACACTAAACTGCATTGAAACAAATATTGATTTCGGCCTATTCTCATATATCTGGTCAAAGATTTGTATTAAATCATTCATGTGGAGCTCGGGGACTCTTGTAATGCTATTTTCTTTTACCCAAGACAGAAAGTGTTGATATTTTGTCGCATTTGTCAGCTTATAAAACGAAATTGCCCCAATAACAGCCAGATTGTTTGGTATCACATGAAGCTGTGCTTCTTGCAGCGCAGCTTCAATTTGAGGCAACTGTTCACGAAAACTATTCACTGCCTCATCAGATCTGGGTAAAGTTTGATTTTCAATTAATAGCTGGCATACTTGAAGTAAGTATGTATATTTGATTCCACGAATCAATAAATTAATAAATGGGTATTCCTCAAAATTTTCTTGTTGAGAAATTTTACGTGCCAAATAGTATGGCCAACCGAAAGAGGGATCAGTCTTTAGTTTTTCGTCACTAAATACCCCGTCACTTTCCAATATGACTTTTAAATTTTCTTCAAGATTTAATGGAACCTGTTTGGCATTGATGTTATGAAATATAGCTCGCGAATACTGTCCATTTTCTTCTGGATTTTGGAACAAAAGCAAGCAGAACGGAACGGCAAAATCCTCTCTAACGCTTGCTGCCGCACTAAGTCTGTGATTTCCATCAATGCGAGTAATCCTGTGTTCTTTTTCATCAAATTTCAAATGAGCAATATTAATCCTGTCGAGTCTTGGTGATGGATCAAATGCGTTTACGACATTCTTTGTCACATTCTGGGAAATACTAATTTGGAAACCTCCAATAGATTTATTCCAGGTTTGTCCGGAACGCAATTCCGAATGGAACAAATCAATTTTGTCGAATTCGCTTCTACCATCTGTCAAGTTTAAAGACAGGATGACCTCAGGAAAAAAACGATACTCTCCTCCGTTCAGGAATTCGGCCATTTCACCTTGATGCTGGGCTATAAGATCTCTTTGTACTTCTGGGCTTGGCTCAGAAATAGCGCTAAGCATCTTAAACGAAGCAAACCCTCGCAAACAGAGAAAGCCTCCCATTGAGTATTCTAAGATACCGCTTAACTTAACCATTTGTATTTCTCTCTTTCTTTGCAGAACTATTCCATAATTCCAGAATACTTCACCGCTTCATCAATTTTATACATCAACATACTCGCAAACATCAGGCGACGCATTGCATCATCCTTAGTAATGGTGATATTGGCATGAGCTTTGGGATTTCTCAGTGCAGACATGGCTCCTGCCAACATCTGCATATAGCCTTTTTGTATATTGCTTCCCGTCTCGGTCGAGCGATCACAAAACTCCAACAAAGGAGCGTTATCAGAGAATACCATGTTCATCGCAGTATAACCATCTGGGACTTTAGGCGCAGTGGGATTTACTTTCATAAAAAGTTTCTTTACCCGGTCATTGATCTCAACAAACGCATCCTCAGCGGCATTTGCATAGTGACCATCTTCAAATAGATTTTGGGACACCAAAGCAATCTTTGGATGAATGAGATCCCATACTCCCGATCCCTTTGTATTATCTGCTTGCTGAAGTGACTTTAAAATTTCTATGGCTTGTCCAAACACAACCGGATTAATCGTCCCATATCCAACAAACATACGGTCTTTCATCTCAAACAGCTCTTGGCTGAAATACGGGGATTCCTTTTCAATGTCATGAGAAATTTTGATTAGGCCATTCTTAATACTTTGAATATCCGGTAACGCAACAGGGAATGTCATACAATTTGGATTGTTTGCAATATTGATTAGCCACCCATAAACCGTCCTAACTCTATTTATATCCACAATCATTCACCTAGTATTTTTTTCTCAAATTCATCTTTCGCCATCGATACTTCTCTGTCCGCCTGCTCTCTTAATTGAATAGCTTTTTTATAGTGAGAAACAACTTCTCCGGCAAACTCCCTTTGCTTATCAATATCCGGCAGAATTATCCTAACTTTTTTTAATGTTTCATTGTTAATTCCAGATTGATTATTAAAGTTTGTGCACAAAAATTTCCAATAGTCTAATCGCAGCAGCATATTAAAAAATGCTGCCACATAATAAGGATCCACTCCGTCTTTTAACTTTAACCGAGTGATATGATTAGAAACCGCACAACTACAATCAACATCGAATACCGTGGTTTTTCCGACCAAATCAATCGAATTAGTATTGTTAAAAAGAACTTCTCCTTTCTCACAAAAATCAGCCGTTGTAAGACTAGCCAATGGAACATATTTCTTTGTAGCAAAACTCAGCTCCCCATCGGTCGTAATACTAAATGGGCGCAAATGCGGAACTCTTTCTTCATCTGAAAGTGCATCACCTTGATCTTGCTTCCCAGCAGCAAATCCAGATTTAATAGACAAACAAATATCTTCTACATAAACAACCGGATAACTTGAACTTTCAATTTTTTCTTTCAATGCAATAAACTTAGGAGAGTAGTGATCCACGTCGATCCTATTGTCAATAGCATTGTATTTGACGAGATACCCCGTCTCCTCATTGAAGTCTATCTTTTTACCAGCACAATATTTTTCATACTGACTTGCGATTTCGATCAATTGATTTTGAATGGTCTTACAGCCGGTTGCATCGTAGCCAATGAACTTAGGTTTTGCCATAAATACTGGATCATAGTCAGTTACTTCATCATGGTTCTTTTTCCTCAAAAAAACAACTGATGCATTGACCCCTGCTCCAAAATGAGCGAAGGCATCTTTAGGCAAACTAATTACTGCAAGCAATTGGAATTTTTCTAAAATGAAATCTCGTACATATTGGGAAGAACTATTTGTCAAAATTCCATCAGGCAAAACGATAGCCGCTTTTCCTGTACCCGGTTTGAGGAACTCACAAATGCGTTCAACAAATAGGACTTCCGAACTCTGGTTTTTTCTGGGCTTTGCTTTTCCTTTTTTGTCATAGGTGTTACCCAACTCAAAGGTGCTGAGATACGGTTTTTCGGCCCCGTTCACCGTAGAACCAAAAGGAGGATTGGTCAAAATCAGATCAAACTTATCTTTTTGAAAACCAGGGTTATATGCTGCAATCTTATCAATACTCTCTAATGCATCGTAGCTGATCACATTGGTATGTCCATCATCATGCACGATCATATTCATCTTCGCAACGCGTGCAATCTCATCATTGATCTCGATTCCATAAAGGTGTTTCTCCGCAAAATCGTGCCAATAGCGGTAGTGATCCGCACTGCCTTTTTCGTAATACTCGGTGGCCTGATGGCGAATGTAATCTAACGCATACAACAAAAACCCGCCTGACCCACAGGAGGTATCCAGCACATCCCAGTCGTGCTCCGGCGCCGTCATCTTTACAGCAAACTCAATGATCGGACGAGGCGTAAAATATTGACCAAAATCGCCTTTAAAAAATCCATCCATGAATTGCTCAAATGCCACACCTTTTACATCAAGGTCTGTTTCGTGCAGATTGATCGCTTCAAGATGAGAAACTACCGTCCGTAACACTCGATCATCCACTTTGATAGAGTCAGTAAAGACTTCAGGGTCTTTCTTTTTCTGCTCATCGTACAAAGCATTGATTCGTTCAGCCAGTTTAGAAGCAGGTTCGTGCGTCTTTATCTGAAACTGGTAAGGCTCACCTTTTTTTCGAGGTTTTTGCTCATCACTGATTTTTACGAAGATTAATTTGCACAGTTCTCCAAAAGCAGTCGGCGGGGAAAGGCGACCACCACCCCACAGCGTTTGGTGGCATTTCTTAATAGCAGCAATGAGATCTTCTCGGTCTACCGGCTTAATATCATTTTCGCTTCCCTTATAGAATCTAAATTCTTGGGGCTTTCCGTATGCATGAGGCAAATCGGCCAAGATGTTTTGCTCACGCTCCAATGCGCCAAATTTATCGGTAACATCCAGGACACGACGAGTACCACCAGCGATAATTACAACATAGTCAGCACGCAGCTTCACCCAAGTTGCATTGCCAACGCCCTGCTCTATTGCTTGGTTAAATTCGGCATCCGTAACACCGTCTTTTTTGCACTCAACCACAGCATAGGGGCGCTTACACTCGTCATCACGGAAAACAACAATATCCGCACGATCTGTCGGCAGACGATCAGGCACAGTCACTTCGATTTTAATTCGATTGACTGGATATTCGTATTTATAAATTAGTTCAGCCCAGAATTCAGCACGGACCTTTTCTTCTGGATCGCTATAATTTTCTACATGGTTATCAGAAGAAACATATGTGATTTTCTCTTTGCCTTTTTCTCCAATAATATGTGCATAACCATCTTTTATTGCTCGTTCGAGATTTGTCATCTTAGTTCCTCCTGAACAACTTTATTTCGGCTGTTGTTTCTGCGTTTTCACTTCACGAGTACGTCCGTCCAACGGCTTTTCTGCGCTTTTAGGAATTAGCCAGACATTGCCCAACCGCTCGACACCATCAACTCTACCTTGTTCGCAGAGGACTTGAACTCGCCGTACGGAAAGTCCCCACTTATCAGCGGCTTCTTTTGCGTTCATGTAATCCATATCGGCCACCTTTTCTTACAGGGAATACAAATATATAATTTTATTATACAGCGCATTTGCGAACAATGCAATCACGCACTTACACATTAGGCAGTGTGATTTAAAGCCTGATTTTTGGTATCCGTTGATTTCTGCTCAGATACGATAGGCAAGCAATGCGTGTGGATAGCCACACACACGACGGGCAAGCAATGCGAGTGTTAATACACACTCACATTTCCTGCCGTCTGCTTGTTGAGGGCAGCGCCCCCAAGCCCCTTTTGAACACAGAATTTCATTCTGTGGCTGCGCGTTCTGCGAACGCTTTGAAAGGGTACACCAAAGCGCCGTTCCCTTTCA
>OGHJ01001175.1_pt1 | contig 29996 bp, 31 predicted proteins | sample 1571351 | NCBI WGS metagenome assembly OGHJ01 (sample SAMEA2582037, study PRJEB24529) | metagenome | biome: Human gut stool | place: China | collected 2011 | reverse complement strand
AAAAACTTATGATAGAATAAGTTCATAAGTTAAATAGCAGTGAGCGTTACTAAGTTAGATTAGGCGTGACCACAAGTAGATTGAATGATTAGCATAGGCTATTTTTTTCAGTTGCTTCGTGGTCATTTTTATTTGCTTTTAACAAATTTTACAAAGGAGAGCCTCATGTATCGTATTATCCATCCAATGAACAATAATGTTGCTTTGGTTCAAAATGAGCTTCAACAAGAGTTAATTGTTGTTGGGAATGGGATTGCTTTTGGTAAAAAGAAACATGATCTAGTAGCTGATGATAAGGTCGAAAAAGTATTTCGTTTAAACACGGATGAATCAAGAGAAAACTTTATGGCCCTTCTAAAGGATGTTCCTCTTGATTTCATTACAACTACTTATGAAGTGATTGATACCTTGTCTAAGAAATATGCCTATCCTGTTCAAGAATATATCTATGTGACACTTACAGATCACATCTTTTGTTCTTACCAGGCGGTTCAACAGGGAAGATACAAACACAGTGATCTACCTGATGCGTCTGCTATGCATCCGATTCCCTATAAAATCGCAAAGGAAGCGATTGAAATCTTTCGAGAGCGGCTCTTGGATCAATTTCCTGATGACGAAGTGAATCGTATCGCCTATCACTTCATCAATGCACAAGGGGAAGTCATTCATGAGCAGGATCCTGATGTCCAAGATCGCCAAGCGATTTTGAAAGCTGTAGAAGAAAAACTAGCTCAAAATGGATTGAAACGGAAAGAAGAAAACAGTCATTTCTATGATCGCTTTATGATCCATCTCAATTATTTCCTAGATTCGCTAGATAAGGGAAGAGAAGATCCAGAAGGTTTGAGCGAGATGGAACAACTGATTCAGCTAAGTTATCCAAAGGCTTATGAGATTAGTCATCAAATCTACCAAACCATCGCTGAACAGACAGGAGCCAAGATATCTCCTAATGAAAAAGTCTATTTAGCCCTTCATATTCAACGTCTATTATAAAAATTTTCAAAAGGTATCATAAGGAGGAACCAACATGAATAAAGAAGAAGTCCAATTACTTGGGTTTGAAATTGTCGCTTATGCCGGTGACGCTCGATCAAAATTAGTGGAAGCCTTAAAAGCTGCTGAAAATGGTGATTTTGCTAAAGCAGAATCCTTAGTAGAAGAAGCGGGGTCTTGTATCGCTGAGGCTCACAAATCTCAAACGACCATGCTAGCGCATGAAGCAGCAGGAGAAGAAATCCCCTATAGCATTACCATGATGCATGGTCAAGACCATCTCATGACAACAATCCTATTAAAAGACGTGATTCACCATCTGATTGAACTATATAAAAGAGGAGCGAAATAATGAATAAACTGATTGAACTGATTGAAAAAGGGAAACCTTTCTTTGAAAAGATTTCTCGAAACAAATATTTGCGAGCGATTCGGGATGGCTTTATTGCAGGGATGCCTGTTATCCTTTTCTCATCTATCTTCATCCTAATTGCGTATGTACCAAACGCTTGGGGATTCCATTGGTCTAAAGATATTGAAACTTTCTTGATGACTCCATATAGCTATTCTATGGGCATCTTGGCCTTCTTCGTTGGTGGTACAACGGCTAAGGCTTTGACTGATTCAATGAACCGCGACCTTCCAGCAACTAACCAAATCAACTTCATTTCTACAATGTTGGCTTCTATGGTTGGCTTCTTGCTCATGGCTGCCGAACCTGCTAAAGAAGGTGGATTCTTAACAGCCTTCATGGGTACAAAAGGTCTGTTGACAGCCTTCATTGCAGCATTTGTTACCGTTAATGTTTATAAGGTCTGTGTGAAAAATAATGTGACGATTCGCATGCCAGACGAGGTTCCACCAAATATTTCACAAGTATTTAAAGACCTGATTCCATTTACATTGTCAGTTGTACTCTTGTATGCACTTGAATTAGTTGTGAAAGCAAGCCTTCATGTAACGGTTGCTGAATCAATCGGTACCCTTCTTGCTCCACTATTCTCAGCAGCAGACGGTTATGTTGGTATTACGATTATTTTCGGTGCCTTTGCATTCTTCTGGTTTATTGGTATTCACGGCCCATCTATCGTTGAGCCTGCGATTGCAGCGATCACTTATGCAAATGCCGAAGTCAACTTGAACCTCCTTCAACAAGGTATGCACGCTGATAAGATCCTTACATCTGGTACACAAATGTTCATCGTCACTATGGGTGGTACTGGTGCAACTCTTGTTGTTCCGTTCATGTTTATGTGGTTATGTAAATCGAAACGAAATCGTGCTATTGGACGCGCTTCAGTAGTTCCTACATTCTTTGGTGTAAACGAACCAATCTTGTTTGGTGCACCACTTGTTTTGAACCCAATCTTCTTTATCCCATTCATCTTTGCACCAATTGCAAACGTATGGATCTTTAAGTTCTTTATTGAAACACTTGGCATGAACTCATTTACTGCCAACCTTCCATGGACTACACCAGGACCTCTTGGTATTGTTCTTGGTACAAACTTCCAGTTCTTATCATTCGCTCTTGCAGCATTGTTAATTGTAGTAGATATTGTTATCTACTATCCATTCCTCAAGGTTTATGATGAACAAATTCTTGAAGAAGAACGTTCAGGTAAAACTAATGATGAATTAAAAGAAAAGGTAGCTGCAAACTTTAACACTGCAAAAGCAGATGCTATTCTTGAAAAAGCTGGAGTAGATTCAGCACAAAATACAATTACTGAAGAAACAAACGTCCTCGTTCTTTGTGCTGGTGGAGGAACAAGTGGTCTTCTTGCCAATGCTTTGAATAAAGCCGCAGAAGAGTATAAAGTTCCAGTTAAAGCTGCAGCAGGTGGCTATGGAGCCCACCGTGAAATGTTGCCAGAATTTGACCTTGTTATCTTGGCGCCTCAGGTTGCTTCCAACTTCGAAGATATGAAGGCTGAAACAGATAAACTAGGCATCAAATTGGCGAAGACAGAAGGTGCTCAGTACATCAAGTTAACCCGTGATGGAAAAGGTGCTCTAGCCTTTGTTCAAGCTCAATTTGAAGAATAAGAACTAAAAAGTGAGATGGAGATGGATGGCTCACTAACTCCTCTCCCCTCGCTTTTCATTTTATCCAATCAAGAAATAGGTGAAAATATGACAAAAACACTTCCTAAAGATTTTATTTTTGGTGGCGCAACTGCAGCTTATCAGGCAGAAGGTGCGACTCATACAGACGGTAAAGGACCTGTTGCATGGGATAAATATTTAGCAGACAACTATTGGTATACTGCTGAACCAGCGAGTGATTTCTACCATAAATATCCAGTAGACTTACAGTTGGCGGAAGAATATGGCGTAAACGGAATTCGTATTTCTATTGCTTGGTCACGTATTTTCCCAACTGGCTATGGTGAAGTCAATCCAAAAGGGGTAGAATTCTATCATAAGTTATTTGCAGAATGCCATAAACGTCATGTAGAACCATTCGTAACTCTTCACCACTTTGATACTCCTGAAGCTCTTCACTCAAATGGAGACTTCTTGAATCGTGAAAATATCGAACACTTTGTAGATTATGCTGCTTTCTGTTTTGAAGAATTCCCAGAAGTCAACTACTGGACAACCTTCAATGAAATTGGCCCAATCGGTGATGGTCAATACTTGGTTGGTAAATTCCCACCAGGTATTCAATATGACCTTGCCAAAGTCTTCCAATCTCACCACAATATGATGGTTTCTCATGCACGTGCTGTGAAATTGTACAAAGACAAAGGTTATAAAGGTGAAATCGGGGTTGTTCACGCACTTCCAACTAAGTATCCATTGGATCCTAAAAATCCTGCAGACGTACGTGCTGCTGAGTTGGAAGATATCATCCACAACAAGTTTATCTTGGATGCGACTTACCTCGGACACTATTCAGATGCAACCATGGAAGGGGTAAACCACATTCTTTCAGTTAATGGTGGTAGTCTGGATCTTCGGGACGAAGACTTTGCATCACTTGAAGCAGCTAAAGATTTGAACGACTTCCTTGGAATTAACTACTACATGAGTGATTGGATGGAAGCCTTTGATGGCGAAACAGAAATCATTCATAATGGTAAAGGGGAAAAAGGAAGCTCTAAATACCAAATCAAAGGTGTTGGACGTCGTGTAGCTCCTGACTATGTACCTCGTACTGACTGGGACTGGATCATCTACCCTCAAGGTTTGTATGATCAAATCATGCGTGTCAAGAAAGATTATCCAAATTACAAGAAGATCTACATCACTGAAAACGGACTTGGATACAAAGATGAGTTTGTGGACAATACGGTTTATGACGATGGCCGGATTGATTATGTGAAACAACACTTGGAAGTCTTGTCGGATGCGATTGCAGATGGTGCTAATGTCAAAGGTTACTTCATCTGGTCTCTCATGGACGTCTTCTCTTGGTCTAATGGTTACGAAAAACGCTATGGTCTCTTCTATGTAGACTTTGAAACCCAAGAGCGCTATCCGAAGAAATCGGCTCATTGGTACAAGAAAGTAGCCGAAAGCCAAGTGATTGAATAAGTATAAGAGGCTGGGACAAAAGTCCTAGCCTCTCAATTATTTTTGGATTGTAGAGCAAGACGCAGTGGTTGAGTGGGCTCTACTACGCTGATTTCATCAGCTTTTACAGCCCTACTCAACTGTGCGGAGGTGGGACGACGAAATCGAATTCTAACGAATTACCGATTTCTGTCCCACTCTCTTTTTTATTTTTACTAGAAGAGGGTCTCTTAAACGGATCTCTTCTTTCAGCCCCTAATTTATGGTATAATAGATCGATACTGTAATAAGGAAAATAGAATGAATATACAACAATTACGATATGTAGTGGCGATTGCCAATAGTGGTACTTTTCGTGAGGCTGCTGAAAAAATGTATGTGAGTCAGCCGAGCTTGTCTATTTCAGTACGCGATCTGGAAAAGGAACTGGGCTTTAAAATTTTTCGTCGAACTAGTTCGGGGACATTTTTGACCCGTCGGGGAATGGAATTTTATGAAAAAGCGCAGGACGTGGTTAAGGGGTTTGATATTTTTCAAAATCAATATGCCAGTCCTGAAGAAGAGAAGAAAGAATTCTCTATTTCTAGTCAACACTATGACTTCTTGCCGCCTTTGATGACGGAATTCTCGATACGCTATCCGGAAAATAAAAACTTCCGCATCTTTGAGTCAACGACGGTCCAAATTTTGGATGAAGTAGCTCAAGGGCATAGTGAGTTGGGGATTATTTATCTCAACCGTCAAAATACCAAGGGAATTATGCAACGGGTCGATAAATTAGGGCTTGAAGTAGTGGATTTGATTCCTTTTCAGACTCATATTTACCTTCGCAAGGGACACCCTCTGGCTAAGAAGAAAAAACTGGTCATGGAAGATCTAGCTCAGTTGCCAACTGTTCGCTTTACCCAAGAAAAAGATGAGTACCTCTATTATTCAGAGAACTTTGTCGATACCAGTTCGAGCTCCCAAATGTTCAATGTAACCGACCGGGCTACCTTGAATGGGATCTTGGAGCGGACAGATGCTTATGCGACAGGATCAGGCTTTTTAGATAGCCAGTCAGTGAATGGCATTACCGTGATTCCTTTAGAAGACAACTTGGACAATAAAATGGTCTATGTCAAACGAGAAGAGATGGATCTCTCCCCTGTAGCAGAAAAGTTTGTCGAGGTCATGGTAGAGTATTTTGATCAAAAGAGGTAAGAAATGAAGAGAAAAACAATGGTTCCGGTAGCAATCGTGCTATTGGTCCTACTGGATCAGTTGGTCAAATGGTATGTAGTCAAGAACATTCCACTGGGTGTCGTTAAGTCTTTTATTCCCCATGTGGTCAGCCTGACCTATCTTCAAAACACAGGTGCAGCTTTTTCGCTTCTTGAAAATCAGCAATGGTTCTTTACCCTCATCACTCTAGTCGTGATGGTGGGGGCCTTTTACTATCTTTATAAGCACCTCAAGGGGTCGCTTTGGATGGTGACGGGCTTGACCTTGGTGATTGCAGGTGGCTTGGGGAATTTTATCGATAGACTGCGTCAGGGCTTTGTGGTCGATATGTTCCACCTGGATTTTATGAATTTTGCCATTTTTAATGTAGCAGATAGTTATTTGACAGTTGGAGTTTTCTTGCTCCTGATCCTGATGTTGAAAGAGGAAACGCATGGAAATTAAAATCGAAGTAGCCGGTGCGCGACTGGATAAGGCTTTGGCGGATTTGACTCCCTTATCACGAGCTGTAGCCAATGAGCAGATCAAAGAAGGAAAAGTTCTGGTCAATGGAACTGTGAAAAAAGCTAAGTATACGGTCAAAGAAGGAGACATCATCCAGTATGAAGTCCCAGAAGTGGAAGAGGTCAGCTATGAAGCAGAAGATCTGCCCTTAGACATCGTCTATGAGGACCGGGATGTTGTGGTGGTCAATAAACCCCAAGGCATGGTTGTTCACCCGAGTGCCGGCCACACCAGTGGGACCTTGGTCAATGCCCTTTTATACCATGTCAAAGACCTTTCAGGAATCAATGGGGAATTGCGTCCAGGAATCGTCCACCGGATTGATAAAGACACGTCAGGCCTCTTGATGGTCGCAAAAAATGACCAAGCCCACGTCGCCTTAGCAGAGGAACTAAAAGACAAAAAATCTCTCCGGAAGTATTGGGCCATTGTCCATGGCAATCTTCCTAACGATCGGGGCATGATTGAAGCACCAATTGGTCGCAGTGAAAAGGACCGGAAAAAACAAGCAGTGACGGCGAAAGGAAAACCTGCAGTGACCCGTTTTCAAGTCTTAGAACGCTTTGGAAATTACACCTTGGTAGAGTTGCAACTGGAGACCGGTCGCACCCACCAAATTCGGGTGCACATGGCCTATATTGGCCATCCAGTAGCCGGAGATCCTGCTTATGGTCCTAAGAAGACACTCAAAGGACAAGGACAGTTTCTTCATGCGCGGACACTCGGCTTTACCCACCCTCGCACAGGAGAGACTTTGGAATTTACTGCAGAAGTGCCAGTGATCTTCGAGAAAACGCTGGAAGACCTTCGAAAAGGATAATGAAGAATGGGAGTGGGACAGAAATCGGTAATTCGTTAGAATTCGATTTCGTTGTCCCACCTCCGCACAGTTGAGTAGGGCTGTAAAAGCTGATGAAATCAGCGTAGTAGAGCCCACTCAACCACTGCGTCATACTATTATTACTATCAAACATTGAGAGCTGGACAGTTTTTGTCCAGCCTCACTTTCATTACATACGAAATAAATAGTATTAGAAAGAATCATAGCGATGAAAGCAAAACGAATCGTCTTTAAAGTAGGGACCTCGTCTTTGACCAATCCAGACGGGAGTCTCTCCAGACAGAAGGTCAAGGTCATTACCCAGCAGTTGGCCCTCTTACACGAATCGGGCCATGAGTTGATCTTGGTCTCATCAGGGGCGGTTGCTGCAGGGTTTGGTGCCCTTGGTTTTAAGAAACGGCCGACTAAGGTGGCAGACAAGCAAGCCTCTGCGGCAGTTGGTCAAGGTTTATTGATGGAAGAATATACCTCTAATCTTCTTTTACGCAACATTGTTTCTGCACAAATTTTATTAACTCAGGATGACTTTGCGGATCAACGTCGCTATAAGAATGCCCACCAGGCCCTTTCTGTCTTACTCAACCGTGGGGCGATTCCGATTATCAATGAAAATGATACGGTTTCTATCGCTGAGCTAAAAGTTGGCGACAATGATACCTTGAGTGCGCAGGTTGCGGCCATGGCCCAAGCGGATCTTTTGGTGCTGTTGACGGATGTAGATGGCCTCTATACAGCCAATCCTTCTCAGGATCCAACAGCCAAGCGTTTGGAGCGGATCGAGCACATTTCTCGCGAGATGATCGAGATGGCTGGAGGTGCGGGTAGTAGCAATGGAACTGGCGGAATGCTGACCAAACTCAAGGCAGCGACCCTGGCTACAGAGTCAGGAGTTCCCGTCTATATTTGCTCGTCTCTCAAGCCTGATGCCTTGATCGAAGCGGCGCAAGAACAAGCAGATGGCAGTTACTTCCTTGCAGAGGACAAAGGCTTAAAAACTCAGAAGCAATGGCTAGCCTTTTATGCAGAAAGTAAAGGAGCTATTTGGGTGGATGCTGGAGCGGCTGAGGCCTTGTTGCAATACGGAAAGAGTTTATTAATTTCTGGTGTGACCAAGGCAGAAGGGGATTTTTCTTATCAAGACATCGTCAGTGTCTATCATCAAGAGTCAGGACAATTACTAGGGAAAGGGAAAGCTCGTCTCGGCTACTCGGCTGTGCGCGATATGCTCCAATCTAAAAAAGCCAAGGGAATCCTCATCCACCGTGATGATTGGATCTCGGTAACTCCTGAGATTGACTTACTCTTTACAGAATTCTAAAGGAAAATGTATGGAAACAACACAAGAACAATTTGCCTTAGCGAGATCGGCTAAGAAAAGCATCAATACGGCCAGTACAGCTCTTAAAAATCAGGCCTTAGAAGCTATGGCCAGCCAGCTTCTGAAAGCGACGGAAGCCATTTTAGCAGCCAATCAAATCGATATGGGAGTAGCACGCGGGAAGATCTCTGAAGTCATGCTAGATCGCCTATTTCTTGATCAAGAACGGATTGCAGGGATGGCACAAGGGATCCGTGCTTTAATCGATCTGCCAGATCCGATTGGGGAAGTACTGGATACTGAAGTCTTGGAAAATGGCCTTAAAATCCAGAAGGTTCGAGTAGCTATGGGCGTCATTGGGATCATTTATGAAAGCCGTCCAAATGTAACGTCAGACGCTGCAGCACTTGCCATCAAGAGTGGCAATGCAGTAGTCCTTCGTACTGGAAAGGATGCCTTTCATTCTGCTCAAGCGATCGTAACCGCTCTTAAGGCTGGATTGGAAGAAGCCGGACTCAATCCAGATCTTCTCCAATTGATCCAAGATACGAGTCGAGCTTCTAGTCTTGCTATGATGAAGGCTAAGGGCTACCTGGACTTGCTTATTCCACGTGGTGGTGCTGGTTTGATCCAAGCAGTGATTGAAAATGCCATTGTCCCTGTGATCGAGACAGGAACTGGAATTGTTCATGTCTATGTGGACAAGGAGGCTGATTTCCAGAAAGCCCTAGCGATTATCGAAAATGCCAAGACCAGTCGCCCCTCTGTCTGCAATGCTATGGAGGTCTTGTTGGTCGATCAAGCGATCGCGTCTGATTTCTTGCCCTTGGTCAAAGAGCGCTTAGTGGATGAGCGGGAAAGATCGGTTGAGTTGCGCCTAGATGAGGACGCACAGGCTATCATTTCGGGGAAAGCAGCGCAGGAGCAGGATTTTGATACCGAATTTTTAGATTATATTTTAGCAGTCAAGGTCGTTGATGGAGTCGAGGAAGCGGTAGGTCACATAGAAGCTCATAGCACCCATCATTCGGATGCCATTGTGACTGAAAATCCTGAGACAGCCGCTTATTTTACCAAGCAAGTAGATTCAGCAGCCGTTTATGTCAATGCATCTACACGCTTTACAGACGGGGGTCAATTTGGCCTAGGTTGTGAAATGGGGATCTCGACCCAAAAACTCCATGCGCGTGGACCAATGGGACTGCGGGAGATGACTAGTTACAAGTATATCGTCAGTGGAAATGGTCAAGTGAGGTAAGTCATGAAAGTAGCATTTATCGGTCTTGGAAATATGGGAGCTAGTCTGGCCAAAGCGGTCGCAAAAGAAGTGGCTAACACAGACCTGCTCTTGGTCAACCGTTCCCCTCAAAAGGTGGAAGAGTTTATCAGCCAGTATGGGGGAACGGCGTCTAATCTTGAACAAGTCTTTCAAGAGGCGGAGGTCATCTTCTTAGGTGTCAAACCCTATCAACTCAGCCCTTTACTTGAAGAGTACCAGGTCATTTTGGGCCAACGTTCCAATCTCCTGTTGGTTTCTATGGCAGCAGGTCTGGAACTGGAGCAAATGTCAAGTGTAGTTAAAAATGAGCGGGTGGGTCTCATTCGCATCATGCCCAATACGCCTGTGGCCATTGGTCAAGGTGTTATCAGTCTGGCCCGCTCCCAAGCAGTGACAGACCAGCAAGTAGCCAAAGTCAACCAGCTCTTATCAGGAGCAGGGGCCCTCTACGAAATTGAAGAAAAATTGATGGATCCTGCAACGGCTGTCGCAGGCTGTGGGCCAGCCTTTGTCTATCAGATGATTGAAGCCATGACAGATGCAGGAGTAGGATTAGGACTTACACGAGAGCAAGCCTTGCAGATGGCTGCACAGACCTTCCAAGGAACTAGTCAAATGGTCCTAGAGACAGGCGAGCACCCAGCCCGCTTGCGAGATGCAGTTTGTAGCCCAGGTGGGTCTACCATCGCAGGAGTCAACCGCTTAGAACAAGTCGGCTTACGGGGCGACATCATTGCTGGAGTGGAAGCAGCCTACAAACGCACCCAAGAAATGGGACAAGAGGCAGAACAAAATTAGATAAAATAATTGGTCAAAACCAAGTTTGGAGAACATTGACAAACTGTTCTTTCATACAAAGCTAATAAATCAAGAATTATCCAATCCTCTATTGAAACTTTCCGCCGTGAGAAAAATGCATGAAACAGGATTGTTTCAAGCACTCGGGAGTTTTGAAGCCTTAGATTCAAAACTAAGTCATGGAACTTCTATGAAGTTCGCTGACGTCCGTTCTCACCTAAGGAAAGTTTCTAAGAGGACTTCATTTTCAATTTAAAAGATTGGTTTTGGCCAATCTTTTTTACGTTAGAGCGACTCTATTTCTACCAAACCATTTTCGGTCAGGCGATAGATTTTTTGGCAGACTTCTTTGAGGAAGGTCCGGTCGTGAGAGACCGTGACTAGTCCGCCTGGGTAGTCTGCGAATAGGCGTCGAATTTCTGGTTGGGAAGTGGGGGAAAAATTGCGAGTAGGCTCGTCCAAGAGTAGAAATTGGGGACTTGTGAGCACTAGTTGAAGGAGATAGAGTTTTCCTTGCTGGCCACCAGAAAGTTCATAGATCGGATGGTGCATTTCAGAATAGGTAAAGTTGAGGGAGGCTAAATGCAATTGAATGGTGTTGATTTCTTCGCGATCGCCTGAATGCTGTAGAAATTGAACGGGTGTCTGAGTCAAAGGGAGGCGTTCAGTGTAATCTTGAGGCATATAGGCAGTGCGGATACTTTCATTCTTCTGTAGACTTTCCCATATCATTTTTAGGAAAGTGGATTTTCCCACACCGTTGGAACCGATAATTCCTATCTTGTCCTGCCCTTGAAGAGTAAGGGAGAGGTCCTTGACCAGGACCCGATCACCAATTGTGAGCTCTTCCTGATCTAAGAGAAGGACTCGTTTTTGAGGAGACAAGGGAGTGAGGGGAGGAAAATGCAGATTGATGACTTCCTCATCATAGGGTTTGGAAGTCATGGATTGGAATTCCCGCTCGTAGCGCTTTTCTTGTGAGAGGAGGGACTTCATTTTCTTTGCTAGGAGACGTCCGGCAGTGCTATCCTTGGTGTTTCGTAAGGAAGTTTCGACTTGCTGACGGACGCGGCGATGCTTCTCCATTGTTTTCTTGTAGGTTCGTTGATCGTTGGCAGCTTGCTGGGACTGCTGCTTGAATTGTTGCTCCCTTTGGCTACTGTAGTCTTGATAGCCTAGGTGCTCTACAATGGTTTCAGCCTCCTTGCGGTGTTTGATCTGTCTTAGGTGGATGATCGTATCCGCCGTCTGAGTCAAAAAGTCCTCATGGTGGGAAATAAATAGAATGGTTTGGGGGCTCGTTTGGATCATCTGCTGGAGCCAGTCTAGGGTTTCCAAATCCAGATCGTTTGAAGGTTCATCTAAAAATAGTAATTCATGAGGACGACAAAGTTCGTGAAGTAGTTGGACTTTGAGGGCTTCTCCTCCAGATAGACTTCCAATAGCTTGGTCGCTTGCAAAGCGGTCGCTATCAAAATGCAATTGATCAGCCAGTCTGTAGAGGGTGGCATAGTCTAGCTCGTCTTCTCCAAAAAAATATTCTTCCAATGTTTTTCCCTTCAATGCTTCTGGCAAAGACTGGGGAATATAGGCATAGGAGTGAAAGGAAGTGGTGATTTCGCCTTCTATTGTCAGATAATCCGGTAGGGATTTTGGGGACATGAGGACGTGAAGTAAGGAAGATTTTCCATTTCCTTCTTCGCCAATAATGGCAACTTTTTCTCCTTCATGAATGGTTAAGGACAGATCGCGAACCAAATCGCGTAAATCTTTTGTATGGCGGATGGTGAGGTGGGATAGTTTTAGCATAAGATTCCTTTCTACTGGGGCAAAAAAACAGCTCTACCTATTTAGTAGAGCTGTATTCAAGTGGACCCAAACAGAAAAAGACCTTATTAAGCCAACAAAAAGTTGGACAATAGGCGAGAGGGCACACGAAAAGAGATAGAACAAGCAGTCCACTAAATAAAGTATCTTATTTAACGAAACTTAGTTGTTCATATCTCCTTACCTCCGAATGTGATTAGCTTTATTCTATTCCTTTCATTCCTTCTTGTCAAGGAAATCCTTGCGTCATCCACCCTTTTCTTCTCGGACTTAGGGGGATTTTATGGTATAATTAAAGGTATGCATACAAAACCAACGTCCGCTTATGTCCACATCCCATTTTGTACCCAGATTTGTTTTTATTGTGATTTTTCGAAGGTTTTTATTAAGAACCAACCGGTCGATGCTTATTTGGATCATTTGATCCAAGAATTTCGTCGGGAAGAAATCACAAATTTACGGACTCTCTATATTGGGGGTGGGACACCGACAGCCTTAACTGCGGATCAGCTAGAGTATCTGCTCAAGGAGCTGACCAAGTCACTTGATCTTTCTCAGATGGAGGAGTTGACCATCGAGGCCAATCCTGGTGATTTGGATCCGGATAAGATTGCTGTTTTGAAGGATTCACCGGTTAATCGGGTTTCTTTGGGCGTACAGACCTTTGATAATCGCTTGCTAAAGAAGATTGGTCGGAGCCATCAGGAGCAGGATATCTATGACAATATCGATCGTCTGAAGCTGGCTGGTTTTGACAATATTTCGATCGACCTCATCTATGCCCTTCCGACGCAAACTATGGAGCAGGTCCAGGAAAATGTCGCTAAGGCTCTTGCCCTCGACATTCCCCATATGAGTCTCTATAGTTTGATTCTGGAGAATCACACGGTCTTTATGAATCGCATGAGACGGGGCAAGCTTCCTCTACCTAAAGAGGAGTTAGAAGCGGAGATGTTTGAATACATCATTCAGGAGTTGGAGCGTGCGGGCTTTGAGCATTACGAAATTTCCAATTTCTCCAAACCTGGTTTTGAAAGTCGCCACAACCTCATGTATTGGGATAATGCAGAGTATTATGGCTTGGGAGCTGGTGCATCCGGCTACGTCAATGGGATCCGCTACAAGAATCATGGGCCTATCCGTCACTATATGCAGGCTGTTGACGAGGGCAATGCGCGTGTCCAAGAAGAACATTTGAGTCAGACTGAAATGATGGAAGAAGAGATGTTTCTGGGACTGCGTAAGAAAACAGGCGTTTCCAAGAAGCGTTTCGAAGAAAAGTTTGGTGTGAATTTTGACCAACAATATGGATCAGTGGTTGAGAAATTGATCCAGCAGGGCCTTTTGGTCCCTGACAAGGACATTGTACGAATGACCAAGAAAGGTCTCTTTTTAGGAGACACTGTAGCAGAGAAGTTTATTTTGGAGTAGAAAATGGCAAAAACATTTGAATACAGCATGAAAATTCCGTTTGATATGAGCGATGTCAATGGATTTATAAAAATTCCGCAATTGATCTTGCTGTCTTTGCAGGTATCAGGCATGCAATCGATTGAGCTGGGCATGAGTGATATGTACATTCTAGAGAATTACAATCTAGTCTGGATTATCACGGATTACAATATGAAGATCGAGCGTCTCCCTGTTTTTGATGAGAAAATCACTATTGAAACCTATGCCAAGAGTCACAATCGACTTTTCTGCTACCGGGCCTTTAATATCAAGGATGAAGCAGGAAATACTATCATTGAGATGGTCGCGACCTTTGTCTTGATGGATCGTGATACACGCAAGGTTCATCCTGTTATGAGTGAAATCACGGATGCCTTTGACTCAGAGTTTTCAAAAACCATGCTCCGTGGTCCACGTTTTAAGGAATTAGAAGGGGGCGTAGAACAAGAATACCGGGTTCGTTTTTACGACTTGGATATGAACGGACATGTCAACAATAGCAAGTACTTGGACTGGGTTTTTGAGGTGATGGGAGCAGACTTCTTGACCCATCATGTCCCTAAAAAAGTTCATCTGAAATATGTCAAAGAAGTGCTAGCAGGAGGTCTCATCACCTCTCAATATGAACAAGAGGGCTTGAAAACTCAGCACCAAATTACTTCAGATGATCAGATCAATGCCCAGGCTGAAATTGAGTGGGAAGAAGTAGAAGAAAAGGGTTGGACTTATGGAAAGTAGAAGATTAAAAAATAAAAAACAGGAGCTTGAAAGCTATCAAAAACGGGTTGTGGCCTATGCCAAGCGTCAAAAGAACCCTTTGTACATGTTGGGAGATTGGCTCTTGACTCTTTGTGCTTTGGTCATCATCCTGGTAGAGGAAATTTATAAATTTTTCCGCTATCGCTTGAATTTAGAGAGTTTTAGTCGTTTCTTGAAAGAAGATGTGCGCTGGTATCGGGTCTGGATCCATTTCACCTTGGCCTTTCTTTTACCGGTCATGATTTTCTCGATTGGGATTACTAGCCAATCAGGATCCTTCTGGTCCAATTTCTATCATCGTTTGTCTCAAGGCGTGCTCTTTAGCACAACTGTCAGCCTCGCTGCGACCTTAGTGACGGATTTTGTGGAGAATTTGCAACCAGAAACCAAGTCAGACGGCCGGAACCGGAGCACCAAACGCACGGTTTATCAAATCAGTGTTGACCAAGCGACGGTCATTGGTCTCTTATTGACCATTGTGATTCTCATGGTGGCTTCCTTCTTGTTTACCCAATCAGGAAGTCAAGGGATCAATTTTACAGGGTTGATTTTACAATTTGTCCTCTATGCTGGAGCCTTGCTCTTGTATGGATCTGGTGGACGAGTCGATACAGAGAAGTTGTATGAAAAAGCTGAAACAGAAAGGGAAGAATAAATGCACTATAAGGGCTATTTGATTGATTTGGATGGCACTATTTACAAAGGAAAATCACGAATTCCTGCAGGAGAAGCTTTTGTTCATGAACTGCAGGCGCGTGAGATTCCCTATCTCTTTGTGACCAACAATACAACCCGCACACCAGAGACTGTTCGGGATATGCTGGCCACTCATTTCAATATTGAAACCCCAGTTTCGACTATCTATACAGCTACCCTTGCGACCATTGACTACATGAATGACCAAAATTTGGGCAAAAAGGTCTATGTGATCGGCGAAGCGGGGCTCAAAGATGCCATCGAAGAAGCTGGTTATGTCATGGATGAAGAAGCACCTGATTATGTTGTCATTGGCCTCGATTGGCAAGTCGACTATGAGAAGTTTGCTATTGCGACCTTGGCGATTCAAAAGGGAGCGCACTTTATCGGGACTAACCCTGACCTCAACATTCCAACAGAGCGTGGCTTGCTGCCAGGTGCAGGATCCTTGATTGCGCTTGTTGAAGCAGCGACACGGGTCGAGCCTGTGATCATTGGCAAACCAAAGTCCATCATCATGGACAAGGCCATTGAACACCTGGGTCTTGCAAGAGAAGAAGTGGTTATGGTTGGCGACAACTACCTAACAGATATTCGTGCAGGTATTGACAATGGGATTCCAACCCTTTTGGTGACGACAGGTTTTACCAAACCAGAAGAAGTGTCAACCTTACCAATCGCACCGACACATGTTGTTGCCAGTCTAGCGGAGTGGGATTTTGATGCTTAAAAGTCTGAAATCAATTAACCTATTTTTCTTTATCTTGTCAGCTGCAATCTTTCTTACCATTGCTCTCGCTTGGGCCCTCTATCCCGTGGAGATTCATTGGTTGGGGATTCAAAGCCGGACTGGTTATTCGGCTTCTGCCATCATGAAGAATTTTAATGTCTTGATGAACTACTTGACCAATCCTTTTCAATGGGTGTTGAAGATGCCTCAATTCCCCTCTTCAAAAAATGGACTGCACCATTTTGAGGCCGTCAAGTATCTATTTCACTTAGTGACGGTCGTTTTTGTGGTCACACTCCCTGGTTTTATCCAGTTTATGCGGACAGTTGTCAAAAAAGGCTACCTTACCTTGTACCGTAGTCTCTTCTTTTGGATGATGGTTTTACCAGTGGTGATTGCAGTGGTGGCTGTTATGATTGGCTTTGATCAATTCTTTACGCTCTTTCATCAGGTCTTATTTGCTGGGGACAATACTTGGCTCTTTGATCCGCGCGTGGATTCGATTATTCTTGCATTACCAGAAGACTACTTTATGCATGCCTTTTTGATTTTCTTTGTCTTATACGAAGGAATATGTGCGAGTTTTTATCTATTTTCTAGGAGGAAGAAATGAACCAATACAACCGATTATTAGACCCTAAAAAAGATATAGGAAGGTATTCCGGGACACTTGCCATTTATCTCTTGGTAATGACCTTGGTAACCGTCCTGTGGGAAGTCCTCTTAGGCTTAACCCTAGCAGGCTCTATCAGAAAAGATCCAAGTCAAGTAACGGAGAAACTCAATGCCCTGAATGTTTGGGCAGGTATTCCCTATCTTATCTCTATTTCCATTGGACTCTTTCTCTTTAATGTCTATCGCAAGAAGGCCCTTTATAAATATGATCTTAAGCACAAGGGACGTAAGATGACTCTTTCAGTCTTCTTTATTCTTCTCGCCTTTCTTGGCTTTTCTCAAGTCTTTTCATCTGTGATGACACAAGTGATTGAGCGCATGTTTGAGACCATTGGCCTTCATTCTCCAACACCAGATCTAGGTGATACGATTGAGAGATCATGGACCATGCTCTTGTATGCTGGATTTTTTGGTCCTATCACAGAGGAATTCTTCTTCCGTGGGGCCGGCTTGCGAGGCATGGAACGGTATGGCAAGATCTTTGCCATTGTCATGACGGCTATCTTGTTCGGACTCTTCCATGCCAATTTTGACCAGCTCTTTTTCGCGAGTATCATTGGTCTAGGATTCGGCTACATTGCCTTTGAATACAATATCTGGTGGGCTATTTTCTATCACATTTTCAATAACTTTGTGATTTCCCAAGGCTTGCATTATGTGGCCTATCATGTGGACGAGGGACTAGCGAATTGGCTCCAAATTGGTGTTTTAGCTATTGGTTCCATTGTCATGATAGTGGTTCTTGCGACTAAATGGCCAGCTATCAAGGCTTATATTCAAGCCAATAAACCTCAACCGGGAGTTTTCCAGCGTGCCCTCGCGTCCTTCTGGTTCTGGTTCTTCGTGTTATTTACTATCCTGATGTCTATTGTTCCTTATGTGATTCCGATCTTCCAGATGGCTAATCTCAAAGGATAAAGTTTATCGATTGCTAGTAAAGGGGGATTCTTTTAGATCCCTCTTTTTTGCTATAATAGAGAGAATAGAACTGGGAAGTTTAAACTTGTAAATAACGCAACTTAAAAGATTAACAATGGAGTAATGGTTACTGATGAAAAATAAATCTAAAAAATGGAAATGGTTTTTGTTGATGATTCCTGCACTGATGATTTTAGGGATTATCAGGATTAACCTTGATGAGATGAAATCAAAGGATGGAATTTATTATCTGACAGTAAAAAATGAATCTACTAAAACGGCCTCCCTAGATAAAACGTCATGGATCAAAATAGAAGGAGAGCAGATCACCATAAAGGAAGGTAGTTCAGAGCATACTTACTCATATGACCCTGAAAATGAAGAATTTACAAGAGATTCAGAGAAGTATTCTTGTATGATATATGATGGACTTTTAACCCTTTCAGGAGATCAGTCGCAAAAGGAATTACCTGAGTATGTCAGTCCAGATAGCAGTTGGTATTCAGCATACGAAAAAGGGCAAGTGGAGATAAAGGATTGAGGATGAGTGTCTGATATATCATTTATATGATTGTAGCGGCAATAAAATAGTAACGGAAAATACAAGATTTATCGCAACTGTAAGATATAAAGAGATCTAGTTTATTTATTGCAAGGTAGTGATATAAAAGGAAAAACAAATGAAATGTAATGATAGCTTATTATACCTTCTTCAAGAATTGACTTTTAATCTAGTCGATTTAATCAGTCATATAGAATACAAGGACTTCGTTCTAGATTCCTTGAAACTTGCTAATCAATCGCTTGACCAGGATAGTAAGAATTGTCCAGATATTTTGTATAGTCGGTTGGAGAATGTGGATGAAAAGGATATTTTGACATTTATGGAGCTGGATAAGGAGACCGATCCTCTTGTATGGAGTTGCATTGCCAATTATTTTGTCTTGGTTTGCTATCATTCGTATCAGCATTCTGGAGAAAAGTACATACCCCAAACAATTGAAAGTGTTGATGAGGATACGATAGAAGCTTATGTTTCGAGTTACCAGCAACTGCTAGCTGATAATTATCAATTAGTGGACCAAGTATCTACATTAGACCTTGAACAGTTTTTGAAAGATCCTCTGGTTGACAATTATTTTGGGAATCTGCTTCAAGAAATCAAGTTGAAACAATGATTCAGTAGTCTTAAATTGACGACAGGACGTTCTAGAATTAACTCGCCCAGATAGTACTAGACAAGTAACTAATTGATCTCTAATTGCAGGAGCTACTTTATGAAAAATTTAGAAAAAGAAAAACAGGAACTTTTATCATCTATTCAGGATTTAGGTTTTGAGTCATTAAGATATTCTATTTTTTATGAATATGGCCCCTGTGAATGGGAAGTAGTGATTGAGTATGAAGATTCAAAGCAGGAATACAATGTGTATGCTACGATGGATAGAGCTACTAGAGGAGGAATTTTCCACTTTACAAACTTTACAGAAGCAAAAGAGAAATTTCTAGAGTTGTTAGACCATACTGTTTTAATAAATAAGTACTATATTTCCAATGGCTGGATGCCACAGTATACTTCGCCACTTTGGGACAAGTAAGAAACTAATTAAAATCTCAGAGTAGTGGATTAGAAATTACAAATCTAAAAGATAAGGTAATTGAAAGGGGATAAATATGAAGATCTATGATGATGTGATCATTTCACTAAAAAATATAGACTTTTTGAAAGAAGAAAGAGCCACAAATATACCAATCATTCAGTTAAAGACTGTCAAAGATGCGGAGAAGAGTATAAATAGTTTGAAGTGGGAGAATTTTGTATTAGAGAAAGATGGGGATTTTAGTGCTTATCTTTTTAAAAACCATAGTGCCATATATAAACACTGGAATTCACTGGCAATAAGTGCAAAAGAGGAAATCATTCCTGAAATTGAAGCACGATTAGATAACCTGATTGCAGATAGTAAACTGCTAGAATCCATGAAAGATCAGATTAAATTTGATATTGTTAGCTTGGCAATTTACTTAACCATTAAAAAAGAGATACCTCAAGCTGAGTCACCATTTTTCGATGATTTGTATGCTTTATACCAAGCAGGCTATATTCCTTGTGGTTATGAAAAGAAGTGCTACAAGGTTTTATAATGAGGATCAGTGAAAAGGAGAAAACATTCTAAATTCAGATTTGAACTTTTTCAGAATTTTATTACCGTAAAGAACTAATTATCTTATCACATCATACAGAGAGGCTAACCCCTCTCTTTTTTGCTATAATAGAGAGTATGAACAACTTGATTAAATCCAAGCTCGAGCTCTTGCCGACGAGTCCGGGCTGTTACATTCACAAAGATAAGAATGGTACCATCATCTATGTGGGGAAGGCCAAGAATCTTCGCAATCGGGTGCGGTCCTATTTCAGAGGGAGCCACGATACCAAGACGGAAGCGCTGGTATCTGAGATTGTGGATTTTGAGTTTATCGTCACTGAGTCCAATATTGAGGCCTTGCTTCTCGAGATCAACCTCATCAAGGAGAACAAGCCCAAGTACAATATCATGCTCAAGGACGACAAGTCCTATCCCTTCATCAAGATTACCAATGAGCGCTATCCGCGTCTCATCATCACGCGCCAGGTCAAAAAGGATGGCGGTCTCTATTTCGGCCCCTATCCGGATGTGGGAGCGGCCAATGAGATCAAGCGACTCTTGGATCGGATTTTCCCTTTTCGCAAGTGTACCAATCCGCCTTCAAAGGTCTGCTTTTACTACCATCTAGGGCAGTGTATGGCCCACACGGTCTGTCACAAGGATGAGGCCTACTTCAAGGGCATGGCCCAGGAGGTTTCTGATTTCCTCAAGGGGCAGGATGACAAGATTATCGATGAGCTCAAGCTCAAGATGAATACCGCAGCGCAAAACATGGAATTTGAGCGTGCGGCCGAGTACCGGGATCTGATCCAGGCCATCGGGACCCTGCGGACCAAACAGCGGGTCATGGCCAAGGATTTGCAGAACCGGGATGTCTTTGGCTACTACGTGGACAAGGGCTGGATGTGTGTGCAGGTCTTCTTTGTCCGTCAGGGCAAGCTGATCGAGCGGGATGTCAATCTCTTCCCTTACTACAATGATCCGGACGAGGATTTCCTGACCTATGTGGGGCAGTTTTACCAGGAGAAATCTCATCTGATTCCCAATGAAATCCTGATTCCTCAAGATATCGATGAGGAAGCGGTCCAGGCCCTAGTAGATACCAAGGTCCTTAAGCCCCAGCGAGGGGAGAAGAAGCAGTTGGTCAATCTGGCCATTAAGAATGCGCGTGTTAGTCTGGAGCAGAAGTTTAATCTCCTTGAAAAATCCATGGAAAAGACCCAAGGTGCCATTGAAAATCTTGGAAAACTCCTGCAAATCCCAACTCCTGTGCGCATTGAATCGTTTGATAACTCCAACATCATGGGGACCAGTCCCGTTTCAGCTATGGTCGTCTTTGTCAATGGGAAGCCAAGCAAAAAAGACTACCGCAAGTACAAGATCAAGACTGTTGTCGGGCCAGACGACTATGCCAGCATGCGGGAGGTCATTCGCAGACGCTACAGCCGGGTCATGAGGGATGGTCTGACGCCACCAGACCTGATTGTTATCGATGGGGGTCAGGGCCAGGTCAATATTGCTAAGCAAGTCATCCAAGAAGAGTTGGGACTGGACATTCCCATCGCAGGCCTGCAAAAGAATGACAAGCACCAGACTCACGAATTGCTCTTTGGCGATCCTCTTCAAGTTATCGAACTCTCTCGGACCTCGCAGGAATTTTTCCTTCTCCAGCGGATCCAGGATGAAGTCCACCGTTTCGCCATCACCTTCCACCGCCAGCTACGGTCCAAGAATTCCTTTTCTTCTCAGTTGGACGGTATCGAAGGCTTGGGTCCAAAACGCAAGCAGTTGCTGATGAAGCACTTCAAGTCACTGGCCAAGATCAAAGAAGCCACTATAGATGAGATCGTCACAGTCGGCATCCCACGAGCAGTGGCGGAGGCGGTGCAAGCCAAGCTCCAACAAGGAAAACAAGAAGAAGCAAGTCCCTTGATGGAAGTAGCGGAGGATTCTGAACCATACCAATCATAAGGAGTTTAAAATGAACAATCGAATCGCCATTTTATCGGATATTCACGGAGATACAAGAGCCCTGGAGGCAGTGATTGCGGATGCGCGTGCTCTAGGCGCGACGGAATACTGGCTTTTAGGGGACATTTTGCTACCGGGGCCTGGACGAGAGGACCTTTTTGACTTGCTGGATGCGATTCCCATTACAGCAGCTGTTCGTGGAAATTGGGACGATTGTGTCCTAGAGGCTTTGGATGGCGAGTACGGGCTTGAGGATCCGCAGGAGGTTCAACTTCTCCGTCTCACTCAGTATGTCATGGAGGGAATTGATCCTAAATGGATAGATTGGCTTCGCTCGCTTCCTCTGATGGAGAAGAAGGAGGTCAATGGCATTCGCTTTTCGCTGACCCACAACTTGCCAGAAAAGAATTATGGTGGGGACTTGCGTCCAGCTAATGCGACGGAAAACTTTGACCAATTGCTCGATGACCAGACCGATGTGGCCATCTACGGTCATGTCCACAAGCAATTGCTTCGCTATGGTAGTCAGGGCCAGCAAATCATCAATCCTGGTACCATTGGCATGCCTTATTTTGACTGGGAACAGCTCCAAAATCATAGAGCCCAGTATGCGCTGATCGATGTTGAAGAAGATGGGGTGACCAACCTGCAATTTCGCAAGGTAGCTTACGACTATGAAGCAGAGCTCCAAGATGCCAAAGATAAGGGACTTCCCTTTATTGAGATGTATGAAGAATTGAGACGAGAGGATAATTATCGGGGCCATAACAAAGAACTCCTCGCAAGTCTTAATAAGAAGTATGGTTATGACCAAGATGTCAAGAACTTCTATGACTTTCTCTCCTAAAAGATCAATGAAAAAACTCTGCAAGCTCTTTCATTTTGTGTTAAAATAGAGGTAATAGAATTAGAAAAGGAAGTTGACTATGAAATTCCTAGAACTCAACAAAAAACGTCATGCGATCAAGCATTTCACAGACCAGCCGGTCGATCCCAAGGATGTGCGGACAGCTATTGAAATTGCGACCTTGGCTCCAAGTGCGCACAATAGCCAACCATGGAAATTCGTGGTCGTTCGCCAGAAAAATGCGGAATTGGCAAAAGTAGCTTATGGTGGGAACTATGACCAAATCATGGAAGCACCTGTGACCATCGCTCTCTTTACGGATACTGATTTGCAACGTCGGGCTCGGAAGATTGCGCGTGTCGGTGGGGTCAAAAACTTCACAGATGAGCAGTTGCAATACTTCATGCAAAATCTTCCCGCAGAATATGCTCGCTACAATGAACAACAGATCAGCGATTACTTGGCATTAAATGCTGGATTGGTCGCGATGAACTTGGTATTGGCCTTGACTGACCAAGGGATCGGCTCTAACATCATCCTGGGCTTTGACAAGTCAAAGGTCAATGAAGTCTTGGAAATCGAAGAGCGTTTCCGTCCTGAACTCTTGATCACGGTTGGTTACGCAGCGGAGAAGGTGGAACCTAGCTACCGCTTGCCAGTAGACGAAATCATTGAAAAACGTTAAGCCAATTAGCAAATAGAAGATTGAGGAGGAATTCATGACAACAGTTGACTTTAAAGCAGAAGTAGAAAAACGTCGCGATGAGATCATGGCTGACTTATACAGCCTCTTGGAAATCAATTCTGAACGCGATGACAGCAAGGCAGATGCAGAGCATCCTTTTGGACCTGGTCCTGTAAAAGCTCTTGAAAAATTCTTGGAAATTGCCAAACGTGATGGCTATGAAACCAAGAATGTCGACAATTATGCCGGTCACTTTACCTTTGGTGAAGGAGAAGAAGAGCTTGGGATCTTTGCCCATATGGACGTCGTGCCTGCAGGTAGTGGTTGGAAGACAGATCCATACAAACCAGAAATTATCAATGGTAAGCTCTATGCGCGTGGTTCGTCTGATGATAAAGGGCCTACAATGGCCTGCTACTATGGTTTGAAGATCATTAAAGACCTAGGACTCCCTGTTTCTAAGCGCGTGCGCTTTGTTGTCGGTACGGATGAAGAATCGGGCTGGGGCGACATGGATTACTATTTCAAACATGTCGGACTTCCTGAGCCAGATTTTGGCTTCTCACCAGATGCGGAATTCCCAATCATCAATGGGGAAAAAGGAAACATCACTGAGTACCTTCATTTTGGAAATGACAACACAGGAACTGCCCATCTTCATAGCTTTACAGGTGGCCTTCGTGAAAACATGGTACCAGAGTCGGCGACTGCAGTCGTTTCTGGACAACTTCCAGATCTTGCTGGCCTCTTAGATGCCTTTGCCAAGGAACACCAGCTCAAGTATGAAATTTCAACTGTTGACGAAGAAACCTATACCGTTACCATTGTTGGGAAATCTGCTCACGGATCAACTCCTGAAGATGGAATTAATGGTGCGACCTACTTGGCTCTCTTGTTGAACCAATTTGATTTTGGTGGTGCTGCTAAGGCTTACCTTCATGTGACAGCTTCGCTTCTTCACGAAGATTTTGCTGGTGAAAAATTAGGAATTGCCCATACAGATGCCAAAATGGGACCATTGAGCATGAATGCAGGTGTCTTCCATTTTGATGAAAGCCAAGCAGACAACACCATTGCCCTCAATATCCGGTACCCTCAAGGAACAGATCCTGAAACCATCAAATCCACCCTTGAAAAGATCGAAGGAGTGGCTACAGTAAGCTTGTCAGCCCACGGTCACACACCTCACTATGTTCCGATGGATGATGAATTGGTATCCACCCTCTTGCGTGTTTACGAAAAACAAACTGGCCTCAAAGGACATGAACAAGTGATCGGTGGTGGTACCTTTGGTCGTCTCTTGAAACGTGGGGTTGCCTTTGGTGCTATGTTCCCAGACTATGTCAATACTATGCACCAAGCTAATGAGTTCGCAGATGTCGAAGATCTCTATCGTGCAGCAGCTATTTACGCAGAAGCCATCTATGAACTAATCAAATAATCCACTACTCGGCCAGTTTTTCTGGCTGAGTTTTTCCATAGAAGGAGGACTTATGTCAAGGATTGAAAGCATTAAACAAGCCATTATGGCAGATCCTCAAAATAAAGAATATACAGAGAAAGGGATAGAGCCACTCTTTGCAGCCCCAAAGACAGCTCGTATCAATATCATCGGACAAGCTCCAGGGATGAAGACGGAAGAAGCTGGTATTTACTGGAAGGACAAGAGTGGTGATCGTCTGCGCGAATGGTTAGGAGTTGACGAAGACACCTTTTATAATTCTGGTTTGTTTGCGGTCATTCCCATGGACTTTTATTTCCCAGGGCATGGGAAATCTGGTGACCTTCCACCTCGCAAAGGCTTTGCGGAAAAGTGGCACCCTCAACTTCTCAAGGAGTGTCCGGATATTGAGTTAACCCTCTTAATTGGACAATATGCTCAAGCTTATTACCTTCATGAAAAGGTTAGTGGCAAAGTAACCGAACGGGTCCACCATTTTAAAGACTATTTGCCAACCTATTTTCCACTTGTTCACCCTTCCCCTCGTAATCAAATCTGGATGGCTAAAAATCCTTGGTTTGAGGCAGAAGTTGTCCCAGAATTGCAAACCTTAGTACAAGAGATCATTCAAAAATAAAGGAGAGCGAAGATGGATCCTTATCAACAAGTTAAAGAAAAATTAGATGAGTTGGGAATTTCATTTGATGTGGTGGAACACCCACCTGCATTTACGACGGAGCAGGCGGATTCTTATATTGAAGGCTTAGAAGGTGTCCGCACTAAGACCATGTTTTTGACCAACAAAAAGAAAACTCAATACTATTTGCTCATCATGGATGACCAGAAGCCATTGGATATGGATGATTTCAAAGAGCAAGTGGAAGCCAACCGGATCCGCATGGCTTCAGCAGATTCTTTAGCTGAAAAAATGCAATTACCGCCAGGAACGGTTTCTCCATTTGGTTTATTGAACAATGAAGAAAAAGATATTCGGGTCTATTTTGATCAGGATATTGTGTCAGAGGAAATCATGACCTTCCATCCCAATACTAACGAAAAAACCATCTTTATTAAAACCCAAGACTTGTTCCGATTTTTAGAGTCTATTGACTTTAACTATGAAATCCTAACCCTTCCATAACATATCTTACAGGAGAAATCATGAAAGAAATTCCATTTTCAAGCTTTTACCAAGCTTATCAAAAAGGAAACATACACGTTCTTGATGTACGCGAGCAGGAGGAATATGATGCCCTTCACTTAGATGGGGTTCGTCTTCTTCCCTTATCTGAGTTAGCAGATCGCTACCAGGAATTAGAGAAGGATCATCCCTATTATGTCATCTGCAAGTCTGGTCGACGATCAGCACGTGCTTGCCAATTTTTGGAAGAGCAAGGCTATGATGTGACCAACGTCCAAGGTGGCATGGATGCATTTGAATCCTAAAAAATGACCTCTGAAAAGAGGTCGTTTTCTTTACTAATTTCTAAAAATGAGTAGAATTTGTATGTTTTTCAAAAGATATTACAGGGATTTTCCAGTCTTTCATTGAAAATGGTTCAGAAATTTTGTATAATACCCTAGTATAAACAATAGTTAAGGAGATTCATTATGTCAAAACAAGATTGGCTGGATTATTTCGAAGCCGTAAATGGTCGTTCTGCTAGTGCAGAAGAAATTGCTCAAGCACTGGCTGCAGGAGAATTTCAAGAAGAAGTAGTGGTCCCAGAAACCCCACAAGCCCCAGAATTTGTTGCAGCGCCAACTGCCCCTGTGGAAGAACCAGTAGCAGCTCCACAAGCCCCAGAGTTTGTTTCAGCGCCAGCAGCACCAGCAGCTCCAACTGCTCCTACAGAAGAACCAGTCGCAGCTCCAGTTCAAGAGCCTGCCCCTCAAGCTCCACAGCAAGCCTACCAACAACCGACTCAAGCAGCTTATCAACAAGCTCCCTACCAAGGTCAACCTGGACAACCTTATCCTGCCCAACCAAGTCAATTTGGTGTAGCCGTTGGTGGTTACTGGAATTGGTTCCTTTCAGCTTTGAAACGTCCAACAGTTGTAGAAAATCCAAAAGCTCTTAACGGAATTTTACAGTATGTCTTAACTGCCTTTGTCTTGACCCTATCAACTTTCTTCACAGCTAGTGGATTTACAGGCGGTTATGGAATGGATTTCCGTGCCTTTATGTTGACATTGATTTCCCTATTCTTTAGCCTTTACGCCTTCCAAGTAGCTGGATTCTTTGTTCGTCGTGTGGTTCTTCAAGATAAGGAATACAGTTACGGTCGTTCATTTGAAGAGTTTGGACGTTTGTCTGTTTACACTTTGCCACTTGCCCTCCTTGCTTTCTTAGTAGGTCTTGTAAAAGTTTATGAATTTTATGGCTTTGTAAACTTCCTTATTTTCTTCTTGTTCTTTGTTGGAACATGCTATGTCGTTCATCAAGGATTGAACAAGACAAGCTTTAAAGCAGATAAATTCTTGCTTCTAGTAGCATCATCTGTTGTCTTGCTTCTCATTGCCATCTTTGTCATTTATGTGAATGCTCGTATTTTAGAGCAAGTAGCCGTAGGATTTATTCCAAGTGCTCCAAATTTCTCTAACTTTGGATTCTAACAATATCACAAAATGGAAGGTGGGGGAACCCACTTTCCCTATTTTATAATGAGGGAGAAGAGATCCATGCAAAAGAAATGGGTTGAATTATTTGAAAAAGTGATTGGTCGCAAACCGTCACCAGAAGAGTTTATGGCTGGGAAAGCTTGTGGATTTGATTTGAAACAAATTCAGTCTATCGCAGGGAATGCCCCGGCAGAGGAAGTCGCTCCTGTTGAGGAACCAGTGGTTGAATCAGTTGAAGAAGTGAAGAATGTTGATCCACTTCTAGCAGCTCGTCAGGCTTGGTTGCAACATTTTGAAGAAACCTATGGGCGCAAGCCAAGTGCAGAAGAATTTACCGCGGCTAAAAGTCAAAACTTTGAGTTTTTTGTAGGACCTGTACCTGAAGCAGAATTTGCGACCCTAGATGCAACAGAAGTAACACAGGAATATGTACCTCAACAGCCAACTCAAGAGTATACGGCTCCACTTGCTGCTGAGCAAACGCAGATCTTTGCTGGTCCAAATGTCACAGAAGCAGGTCCAGCTCAGAAAAAACAAAAGGCCCCTAAAACGAAGGGTGGAAAGAAAATTTCCAAGAAGAAAATTGGAATTATTTCTGCTATTTCAGTCCTTGTGATCGCTTTGGTGGCAGCCTTCTTTTACTTCCAGTCTACAACACGTGTCGAAGTGACTGCAGATAAATTCATTAAGGCAGTGGACACCAAGGATTATCGCGAGGCAGCAGACCTGCTTTCAACCGATAACGATAAATGGACGAAGGATGAAGCCGAAAGCTTTATTACCAGCATGGAAGATCAAGGGGTCGATATCGGCACAGAGTTGAACAAGATCATTGATAATGGTGGAGAGGGCAGCTATACGGATAAATCTGGAAACAAAATTTTTGGTTTGGAAAAAGCGGACAAGAAATTTGGGATCTTCCAAGAATACCGTGTAGCCAGCTATCCAGTACAAGTCAAGGTCAAGACCAATTTGGACCAAGCCAAACTCAAAGTGGCTGCCAATAAAACGGTGACCTTGAAGAAAGATGCAGTGACAGACCTTGGGTCTTTCCATTACAATACAAAAGAAATGGAATTGACTGCTAAAACAGAGGTCGGAAATGTTACTTCTAAGATCCATCTCAATCCTAAAAAAGCAACCAAGAATAACTTAGAATTGCAGTTGAATTCTGAAAAACGCAATTTAGAAGTTGAGTTCCCAGATGAAGTTGAAAACCCAACGGATGTGAAGGTTGTGGTTAACGGCAAAGAAGTCGGAACCAGCACGACCTTTGAAGTAGATAGCATCCCTTATCAAGAAATTGAAGTACATGCTGTCTTCAACATGAATGGGGAAACCTATACAACTGAGAAGGCTAAGGTGACGATTGAAGAGGGTGAGAACGATCCGATCGAACTTAAACTAGCCAAAGATACCCTAAAACGCATCAAGAGTGCACAAGATGCTAAGAAAGCGCAAGCTGCCAAAGAAGAACAAAATCGGACCTTGGCGGAAGAATTCTTGAAAGAGTACCGCGACGCTGTCTTTAGCTCCGTTTCAAACCGAAATAACACCTACTCTAAATACTATGACACACAAAGTCAAGCTTACAAGGACATGGTTGAGTTCACAACTGGTGATGGTGTTCGAAAGGCTAAAATTGACTACTATACTCCAGGAGCATTGGACATTCAAAGTGTCACGGAAGAAAATGGTGTGGTGACGATCAAGACTTATGAAGACTTTACCGTGCATTATACAGATAGCCATCCAGATTCACAAAACCGCAAGTACAAGACCTACACCTTGAAAAAAGTAGGTGCAAGTTATGTGATTACGGATATTGTCGTAACAAAAGAATCATAGGAGATTCCTCATGAAAGCAAGATTTTCCAAATTAACTTTGGTGACAGTTGCCTTGTTAACCCTGACAGCTTGCTCCCAATCTCAATCCACTAGTTCTAAATCTTCTGCAAAAGAAGAAAGCAAACAAACGCAAACCAAGTCTTCCAAAGAAACGTCTTCTGCAAAGGATACGTCAAAAGAAACTGGCAAAGAAGAGTCGTCAAAAGCTGGTAAGTCAGATGTGAAAGTGGACTCTGGTGTGAGCTATAATGGTTCTTACTATAGTGTCAAAGGGAAATATGGTGAGGTCATGATCGCCAACAAACATTATCCCTTGTCGCCTGACTTTAACCCAGGTGAAGATCCTGAAGCTGTTTCAGCCCTTCATGAATTGATCGCAGCCATGCAGGCAGAAGGTTATCCGATCAGTGACCAATATAGTGGTTTTCGTAGCTACGACACCCAAGTTGGCCTCTATCAAAACTATGTCAATCAAGATGGTCAGGAGGCAGCAGATCGTTATTCCGCAAGACCGGGTTATAGTGAACACCAAACTGGTTTGACCTTTGATTTGATCGATACCAGTGGTAATTTGGTAACTGAACCTGGACCAAGTAAGTGGTTGCTCAAGAACGCCGCTAAATATGGCTTTGTGGTTCGCTACCAAGAAGGAAAAGAAAAAGTGACAGGCTACATGCCAGAGAGCTGGCATCTCCGCTATATCGGAAAAGAAGCACAAGATATCGCTGACTCAGGTTTGAGTCTGGAAGAATACTATGGCTTCACCGGTGGCGATTACGTTGATAAATAAAAAAGGTTGGGATTGACATCCCAACCTCAGATTGAAGACAAAGTCATATAAAAAACTTTCCTTAGGTGAGTACGGACGTCAGCGAACTTCTACGAAGTTCCAT
>OGHJ01001171.1_pt1 | contig 30173 bp, 31 predicted proteins | sample 1571351 | NCBI WGS metagenome assembly OGHJ01 (sample SAMEA2582037, study PRJEB24529) | metagenome | biome: Human gut stool | place: China | collected 2011 | reverse complement strand
ACTGTTCTGAGGCGTTCGCAAATGATTCTGAAAAACCAATTGCCTTCACCATTGAAAATTCAGTTACACACAATCTACGATAAACTATTGTCATAGTAAATCTACTTTTTGGAAAAAGACTTTATAATTTATTGGGGTATTTAAATTATGAAACACGCATTTGACCGTTTTGTTCAATATTTGCAGAAAAATTATTTTAGTTATTGGATTGTATTAGGAATTGATACGTTCATAGCTTTGATTTGTACCTGGGTGTCATTTATCGGCATTCATTATATAACGGAGACTTCTAAAGAAATCACTTCTCTCTTCCATATTTTGGCGATTTCTGTGATCTCCAGTGTCTTAGGTTCCTTTTTATTTCATACCTACCGTAATACGATCCGTTTTTCCCAGTTGAAGGAATTATGGAGACTTGCCGGAAGTGCACTGATAAAAGCTGTCTGTATCGCAATGGCTATCTGGCTTTTTCTGCCTCAGACGGGACTGCATAATAGTCAGAAAATAGTCTTTGTATTGTTTGATGGTATGCTGACTTTTATTGCCATGGTAGGCTTCCGTATTCAGTTGATTCTGGTTTATGAACTCCTGCTGAATATGCTGAATAAGAAGAATATGCATATTCTGATCTATGGCATTGATGATAAGAGTGTGGCATTGAAAGTCCGGTTAATGAACAGCTCCCACTATAAAGTGGTAGGCTTCTGTATCTACGGAACAGGCGACTCCATCCGACGCGTGGCCGATCTTCCCGTTTATTCATTTAAGGATGAAGAGTGCTTTAACAAGCTTATTCATAAGAAATGTATCGGCGGCATCCTGTTTGCCCGTTATGAAAATACCCGTGAAGAGGAAGACCGCCTGCTTCAATATTGTAAAAGGAGTGGATTGAAAACGTTGATTGCTCCGAGTATCAGTGAGGCTGACGAAAACGGAAGTTTCCACCAATGGGTACGCCCTATCAAAATTGAAGACTTGCTGGGTCGTTCAGAAATTCATATCAATATGGAGGAGGTGATGACTGAGTTTTGTGGCAAGGTTGTGCTGGTGACAGGAGCTGCCGGTAGTATCGGTAGCGAACTTTGCCGGCAGCTGGCTCAGATGAACATCAAGAAGCTGATCATGTTTGATTCCGCTGAGTCACCTTTGCATAATGTCCGTTTGGAATTTGAGAAGAATTATCCTAGTCTTGATTTTGTTCCTGTCATTGGAGATGTCCGTGTGAAAGAACGTCTCCGTATGGTCTTCGAAACTTATCAGCCTCAGATCATCTTTCATGCCGCTGCCTATAAGCATGTTCCATTAATGGAGGAAAATCCCTGTGAAGCTGTATTAGTCAACGTTGTCGGCTCTCGCCAGGTTGCTGATATGGCAGTTGAATACGGAGCTGAAAAGATGATCATGGTTTCTACCGATAAGGCTGTAAATCCTACCAATGTCATGGGATGCTCGAAACGATTAGCTGAAATCTATGTACAGAGCTTGGGCTGTGCTATCCGTGAGGGCAAAGTGAAAGGTCATACCAAATTTATCACTACCCGTTTTGGTAACGTATTGGGTAGTAACGGCTCTGTAATTCCCCGTTTTAAAGAACAGATTGAGAATGGCGGTCCTGTCACAGTGACTCACCCCGATATCATTCGTTTCTTTATGACTATTCCCGAAGCTTGTCGCTTGGTAATGGAAGCTGCTACGATGGGTGAAGGCAATGAGATTTTTGTCTTTGAGATGGGAAAGGCCGTGAAGATTGTTGATCTGGCCACTCGTATGGTCGAATTGGCCGGTTATCGTCCCGGTGAAGATATTGAGATAGAGTTTACGGGGTTGCGTCCCGGTGAGAAGCTTTATGAAGAAGTCTTGAGTGATAAGGAGAATACGATTCCGACTGAGAATAAGAAGATAATGATAGCGAAGGTACGTCATTATGAGTATACTGATATCCTTGATACTTATGGAGAGTTCGAGAAGTTATCCCGTACGGTAAAGATCATGGATACAGTGAGGTTGATGAAGAAAGTAGTACCGGAATTTAAATCCAAGAATTCGCCTCGATTTGAGGTCCTAGATAAATAAGCAGAATAATCTATAACACTAACATAAATCAACAATGGACTTCTTGGCAAGGACGTTGGATTCTATGAAATCATTGAGAGTCTGTCATACTATTTTTAAGGTTAGCTTATTGTCACTTTGATGACATGTACACTCCTTACTACACCTGGGGAGATATGTTTGATGCTATCGTCGAGAAAGTAAAAGATGGAGTTGGCAGAATCAGATCTAAAATATCTGTCGGAACGATGAGCAAGGTCTCACGAATAGATGCATACGAAGACTATGACTGTCCTTTCGTCATCTCGGACTGAAAGTACTTTTTATGGGAATCTTCCACCGGTAATTCACATAACAAAAAGTAAAAAGAAAGATAAGATATGAGAAACTTTGAAGATTTACAGATAGCTGTAGCAGGTACAGGCTACGTTGGTTTGAGTATCGCTACCTTGTTGTCACAGCGCCACAAGGTGACTGCCGTTGACGTGATTCCTGAAAAGGTAGAAAAGATTAATAATCGTATATCTCCGATTCAGGACGAATATATTGAGAAGTATTTTGCAGAGAAAGATTTGAAACTTACTGCCACTCTTGACGGTGTATCTGCTTATAAGGATGCAGACTTTGTAGTGATTGCTGCACCTACCAACTATGATCCTGCCAAGAACTTTTTCGATACTCACCATATTGAAGATGTCATCGATCTTGTACTCTCTGTCAATCCGGAGGCGACGATGGTCATCAAGTCTACTATTCCTGTTGGCTACTGCCGTTCCCTTTATGTGAAGTATGCACTAAAGTTCGTACAGATGGGACCGCTCCCCAACGGTAAGCGCCGTGAATTGCGTTTGCTCTTCTCACCAGAGTTTCTTCGTGAGAGCAAGGCGCTTGAAGATAACTTGTACCCGAGCAGAATTATTGTTGGCTACCCAAAAATGATGTCAGAGGAGTGGGAGGCTGAGAATGAGGCAATCCGTCAGATCCAAGGTAATCACATAAAGGAATCTGCTGAGATCTTTGCCAAGCTTCTACAGGAAGGAGCTATCAAGGAAAACATTGACACTCTCTTCATGGGTTTGAAGGAAGCGGAAGCTGTCAAACTTTTTGCCAACACCTATCTTGCTCTTCGGGTATCTTACTTTAATGAACTTGATACCTACGCAGAGGTTAAGGGATTGGATTCTGCTGCTATAATTCGGGGGATTGGTCTTGACCCTCGTATTGGCACTCACTACAACAATCCTTCATTTGGTTATGGAGGCTATTGCTTACCAAAGGACACCAAGCAGCTTCTTGCCAATTATGCCGATGTACCTCAGAACATGATGACCGCTATCGTTGAGTCAAATCGCACTCGCAAGGACTACATTGCTGATGCTGTTCTCCGTAAGGCAGGTTGGTATGATTATACCACCAATAATCAATATGACGGACGTAAGGAGCCAGTAACTATTGGTATCTTCCGTCTCACTATGAAGAGCAATTCTGACAACTTTCGCCAGAGCGCTATTCAAGGTATAATGAAGCGTGTAAAAGCAAAGGGGGCAAATGTTATTATCTACGAGCCAACCCTAGAGGATTGTACTTCCTTCTTCGGTAGCAAGGTTGTTAATAACCTTGAAGCATTTAAAAATCAAAGTAACGCAATTATAGCAAATCGTTACGATCCCGTTTTGGATAATGTTCAAACTAAGGTATATACAAGAGATATTTTTAGAAGAGATTAAGTAATAAAATTGAGTTTGGAGAACGCAGGTAAGAGTGTAAAAGTTCTAATTAATAAGGAATATTTGTGGAGTTTCCTAGCCATAAGAAAATTTACGTTCGCTATATTTCCTTTTTAATTTGTTGATATGGAAGAAAATACAAACAAAACCATTGCAATTAATTCGTTGATAAATTATGGAAAGATGTTTGTTAACACGATTCTTGTGTTGTTAACAACTCGCTATGCATTACAGGCTTTAGGTGTTACTGATTTTGGGTTATTTTCTGTTCTTGGTAGTATTATTTCGTTTATTGGTATTTTTAATACCATAATGCTTTCAACTAGTAATCGTTTTTTGGCTGTAGAAATAGGTAAAGGAAATATTGAAGACATTAACAAACAATTTAATGTAAATTTGGTCATTTTTATAGGTATTGCTCTGTTAATGTTTATAATAGCATATCCTGTTGGAGATTGGTACGTTCATAAATATATAAACTATGATGGTCCAATATCTAATGCTATGATGGTTTTTACGCTTTCTATTTGGGGCTCTATATTTTCGACATTAGCAACGCCTTATAATGGACTATTAATGGCAAAGGAACGCTTTATAGTTTTTAGCAGTGTAGAAGTTTTTGTTTATGTTATAAAATTCATTATCGCGTACCTTCTAGTATCTCATTTTGAAAGCAAACTTTTCATATATACGGCGACAATGGCTATAATGACAGCCTTGCCTGCAATCATCTACTGCCTCTATTGTAAACGTTATTTTCCTGAGTATGTTAAGTGGAATTTTGTTAGAGATAAAGGAATTTATGCCAAGGTTTTTTCGTTTTCAGGATGGGTTGGATTTGGTGCTGTCGCTTATGTTGCAAGAAATCAAGGTGCAGTTTTGCTTGTTAATACTTTTTTTAATACAGTTATGAATACTGCGTTAGGAATAGCTAATTCTCTTAATACCTATGTAGCGATGTTTGCTCATAGCCTTACGCAACCAATGCAGCCACAAATAACTAAAAGTTATGCGGTAGGTAATATTGAGCGAACTGATGAATTATTAATTATGTCAACGAAGTTTTCCTTTATGTTGATGCTTCTAATTGGTTGCCCGTTTTTTGTCGGTGCGGATTGGATATTGGGTGTATGGTTAGGTAAAGTGCCAGCATATGCAACTGCTTTTACAATATTATTGATTATTGACAATCTCGTTTCTTCGTTCAATTCCGGTATTTCTACACTTTTATTTGCAAGTGGGAAAATAGCCATGTATCAAGTTGTAATAAATTGTTTGAGGTTGTTGGCTATTGCTGTTGCTTATTTTGTGCTTAGTTCTGGAGCTGAACCATATTCACTTTTCATTACTTATATTGTTTTCTCTTCAATCTGCATTCTTGCTTCACAATGGTGCTTGTACAAAACGCTTCATTATAACACACGCAATTTGTATGTCAAGTCATATATTCCTTCAATTTTGACATTAGCTTTATTCTTACCAGTACTTCTTCTACCTGCATCCATACACCAAGTAGTAAAGATTATAATATCCTTACCATACTTATTGGTAATTGAGTTTTTTGTCGGATTAAGTAGAAATGAAAGAATATATATTCTTTCAAAAATCAGAAAGTAGTATTTAAATGTCCGGTTAAAATTAATTATATGATAACAATATCAAGAATAAAAAAAGCTGTTACATTATTTTGGTCGGCTTTTAAAGTAGTAAATGTTTACCCGAACGTTGCAGTTATATCGCCTAACTCATTGTTAGCAGGTCGGTGTGCGCTGATTACTGGTGGAACTGGTGGAATAGGATATAGTATAGCAGAAACTTTCTTGAAATCCGGTGCATTTGTAATCATTACAGGCAGAAATCCAGAGAAAATTAAGAATGCATGTGAGAAATTGAATAATGAATCACGAGTTTTAGGAATATGTTTAGACAATACTAAAGTACATACATTTCAGGGAATTTTTGATGAATTACAAAAAAAAATAGAATGTAAAGGAGTCAAACAAATAGACATCTTAGTTAATAATGCTGGTGTGATCGGAGGAAATTTGCCAAATGCTACTGAGCATGATTTTGATAGAGTGTTGGACACTAATTTAAAAGGTGTCTTTTTTCTATCTCAAATTTTCTCGAAATATTTAATTAAAAATCATATTCCAGGAAATATACTTAATATTGCATCTTCTTCGAGTTTAAGACCAGCAGTTTCTGCTTATACACTTAGTAAATGGGGTATAAGGGGGTTAACTATGGGATTAGCTAAATCTTTAGCAAAATATGGTATTACTGTCAATGGAATTGCTCCAGGTCAAACAGCAACACCTATGTTGCATGCTCCTAAGGATAATTTATCAAATAATACTTGTCCATTAGGAAGGTGGATACTCCCTGAAGAAATCGCAAATGGAGCGCTTTTTTTAGTTAGTGATTTAGGACGAGCAGTCGTTGGTGATATTTTATATATGACTGGTGGCTCTGCTTTGTTAAGTTTTGAAGATATGAATTATAATATATTTGAAAATGAGTGAAAAGTATTATACTAATGAACGCAATGTTCAGATTGTCATATCATTATTAAAGCAGCATGGAATACATCGTATTATTGCTTCTCCTGGTACGACTAATATGACATTAGTTGGAAGTCTTCAGAATGATCCATGGTTTCAAATTTGGTCTTCTGTCGATGAACGTTCTGCAGCATACTTAGCCTGTGGTATGGCAGAGGAAACTGGTGAGCCTGTTGTGCTTAGTTGTACAGGAGCTACAGCTTCTCGTAACTATATGCCAGGATTGACAGAGGCATATTACAGAAAACTTCCAGTTTTGGCTATTACTTCTCATCGCGGTGTTGCTAGTATTGGACACTTGCTGGATCAGCAGATCGATCGGAGAATTATTCCAAACGATATAGCAAATGAGAGTGTAACTATTCCTTTAGTACATACCAGTGAAGATGAAAAATATTGCACAATTGAAGCTAATAAAGCAATATTAGCCTTAACACATAGAGGTGGTGGTCCTGCTCATATAAATTTAATCACTGGTTATAGCAAAGATTTCTCTGTAAAGGAGATACCTTTTGTTAGATCCATAAAGAGGCACTCTTCATTTGAAAAGCTTCCGGAATTGAAAGTAGATGGACATATTGCTATTTTTATTGGCGCTCACCGAAAATTTACCCAAGTAGAATTGGACAAAATCGATAGATTTTGCGAAAGATATAATGTAATAATTATTTACGATAGAACAAGTGGCTATTCTGGTAAATATGGGGTGAATTTTGCACTAATAGGTTCTCAAAAATTCATGCAGAATAAATCAGGCATATTTGATTTAGTGATACATATTGGCGAAGTAACAGGAAACGCTTTCGGAAAATCAATATCAATAAATAGAGTTTGGCGAGTAAGTGAAGATGGACAATTGAGGGACTCTTGGGGAAAGTTGACTGATGTTTTTGAGATGCCAGAAGATATGTTTTTTGATTATTATTCCTCACTATCATCAAAAAAAGATACTTCATTTTTCGAGGAATGTCAAAATGAATATAATTACATTTATTCTCATATTCAAGATATTCCCTTTAGTAATGTTTGGATTGCCCTTAATCTTTATGATAAGCTTCCAAAGGGAAGTGAGATTCATTTAGGAATTTTTAATTCATTAAGGTCATGGGATTTTATTAACCTAGATAAAAGCATTAAGTCAAATTGCAATGTAGGAGGCTTTGGTATTGATGGAGGACTATCTAGTCTTGTAGGTGCTTCTTTATCAGATCCTGACAAGATTTACTTTGGAGTTTTCGGTGATTTAGCCTTCTTTTACGATATGAATGTATTGGGAAATCGCCATATAGGAAATAATATCAGGATATTGTTGATTAACAATGGTAAGGGAAATGAATTTCGCCTTTCAATGCATCCTTGTAATATTTTTGGTGATGATGCAGATAAATATATGGCGGCAGCAGGGCATTATGGGAATCAGTCGCCTCAATTGGTAAAGCATTATGCGGAAGATCTAGGCTATAAATATATTCATGCTATTAATAAAGAAGAATTTCTAAGTTCGATATATAATTTTGTAGATCCAGAGATAAAACAATCTATCGTATTTGAAGTGTTTACTGATACGGAGGATGAAAGAGACGGCTTGGATTTTATAATGAATACCGTGGTTGATAAAAGAAAGGAAATATCAAATAGTATTAAAAATAAAGTAAAATCTTCTGGACTTATAAAAATAGTCGATGCAGTACGTAATATAAAAAAATAATCAGATGGAGAACTTTAAGACAGATATCCCTGTAGCATTGGTCTTTTTTAATCGACCAGATACATTAAAAAAAGTTTTTGAAGCAATACGGAAAGCTCGTCCTTCAAAGTTATTTTTGATCCAAGATGGAGCAAGAGAGGGTAATGTTAAAGACTTGAAAAATGTGCCGATATGTCGGGAAATAGTTGAAAATGTGGACTGGGATTGCGAGGTTCATAAGATCTATTCTGATATTAATTTAGGTTGTGGTTATCGTATTTATAGTGGAATTACTGAAGCCTTTAAGATTGTTGATCGTCTTGTTATAGTTGAAGATGATATCGTTATTGGTGATGATATGCTTCCCTTTTGCGCGGAACTACTAGAGAAATATAAAGACGACCAGAGAATCGATAAGATATCTGGCATGAATCATATGTTGGATTATAAAGATTGCCCATATAGTTATTTCTTTGCAGAAGGAGGTGGCGCAGTCTGGGGATGGGCCACTTGGAAGAGAGTTTGGGAAAATTTTGAGTGGAATTGGGAATGTACTGAGGATCATTATACTATGCGTATAATGCCATATTTGAAATTCCCAATTGTAACTGGGGCTTGGTTGAAGAGTATTGTAGAAAAGAAAGTCGCATCCATGAAAAGTGGTGAAAAACAGACTTCGTGGTCCATGCAATGTAATGTTTCATGTTGTAGACTTCAATCGAGGATTAGCATTGTTCCAAAAATGAATCTAATATCTAACATAGGTCTTATTGGAGAACATTCTAATAGTTCTTCTCTATATAGGTTGCCTCGAAAACTGCGTTGCATTTATTTTGGTGAGAGATATACATTAGAACGACCATTGAAACACCCAAAATATGTTATCAGTGATAATTATTATCTCAATAAACAAGAAGAAATCTTGCATGGTTCAAAAGTTGAGAAATTGTTACGTCTCCGCAAGTGGGAAATGATATTATATAAGTTGTTCCCTTCTTTTGGTAAGTAATAGTCTTTTTATGAAAATAGGTATAATAACATTTCATTGGGCAACTAATTATGGAGCCATTTTGCAGACCTATGCATTACAGGAATATTTAAAAGAACAAGGTCATACAGTCTGCATAATTAATTTTAAGCCAACACAATATGATTTTAGGTGGTCTGCTTATTTTAAGCATCCTTATAAGCTAATTAGATTGAATAAAATTATTCAAGCGAGAAGAAAGGAGAGCTTATTGTCAAGTTTTAGAAATAGCCATCTTCAATTAACTGAAAGATATTTTTCGATTGCTGATTTACGAAAAAAAGCTTGTTCTTATGATGTTTTAATCAGTGGTAGTGATCAAGTCTTAAATCCGTCATTTACAACTTCTGGTGAGGGAGGTCCGTCCGCTGCATATTATTTGGATTTTGCAAATAATATTAAAAAAATCGGGTATGCTGTTAGTTTTGGTTGTACGAAGTATCCTGATGTAGCACTTGAGTATGCTAAGCACTGGATAAATAATTTTTCTACTATTGGAGTACGAGAAGATTCTGGTATTAGTCTGCTTAGCGATATGGGATTTAAAGGAAAATCTTATGTTGTTCCTGATCCTACAATATTATTAGGAAATATTTTATTCTCAAAATTAGGTGCAAAAAAAGTTCATCAAAGCAGTAATAATATTTGCTTATATGTTTTGCGAAAACGGTTATCATTAAATACTAAAAATATTATTATAATTGATGAAACTTCAAAAGCGATTTCTATGGATAAATGGATTGATACTATTATTAATAGCAAAGGGCTTGTTACGAATTCTTATCATGGGATGATAGTTGCTCTTTTGAATCACATTCCATTTGTAGCAGTTCTTGAAACTAATCATGCTGTTGGCATGAACGACCGTTTTTATACTCTATTGAAACGTGTTAAATTAGAAAATAGAATCTGTCATGAAGGTGACGATTACTTAAATGTACTTTCAAAAGATATTGACTGGCATTCTGTTGATTATTTACTCAGTATATATCGTGTCCAAGCATTTAATGTTTTAAATATATGAAAACCAAGATATTATGGCTCTCTAATGCAGTCCTTACAAGTGAAAAGACGAAGTCAACAGGAACATGGCTTCAATCAATGGCTGTATCGCTAATAACTGCTGATGTAGAATTATATAATATTTCTCAGTCCAATGTATCTGATATCATCAATAAAAAATCAGATATAGCAGAACAATGGGTTTTCCCTACTTTTAAGTTAAAGAATGGATTGCCTACTCAAAATATCCTAAATAAACTTTTACAAATTATAGCTTCGATAAAGCCTGATGTCATTCAGGTTTGGGGTACAGAATCTTTCTGGGGGCTTTTAATAGCTAGAGGCTTTCTGAAAGACTATAAATGCGTGCTAGATACTCAAGGATTGAAATCTTCCTGTGTTCCTGTTTTTTACGGAGGTCTGTCATTCAAAGAAATTATTAAATGCATTCATTTAAAGGAATTATTATTTTTTAATCATTCTGTAATTTTTTCGAAATGGCAACATGCACAATGGGAAAAATACGAGAATGAAATATTAAGTAATATAGACAATGTTTCTACTCAATCAGAATGGATACGATCTTGGATTCTTCCACGCGTAAAGTACAATGCCCAAATTTTCAATACAGGAATTAGTGTCAGAGAAGAATTTGTTACTGCAAATAAATGGAGTGGACAAGATAGATGTAAACGTATCATTTTTGCAATGAGTTCTGAGGGCAAGCCATACAAGGGTCTTCATATAGCAATTAAAGCTCTTGGTGTCTTAAAAGAAATATATAATGATGATGTTGAACTTCGAATAGCGGGAAATTTTGGGGTGACGCGTAATAGATTTATGATTCCTGGATATACAAAATATTTACTCTCATTGATTAAAAGACTCAAATTAGAATCAAATGTTAAATTCTTAGGTTCTCTTGATTCCACAACTCTAATTGGTGAAATGTTGAATGCGGATGTAATGGTTCATCCTTCATTTGTTGAGTCTTACTCAGTTTCGTTAGCTGAAGCAATGATTTTGGGTGTTCCTTCTGTGGTTTCTTTCGTTGGTGCTATGCCAGAGTTAGCTGTTAATAATGAGTCTGCTCTATTCTATAACAGTACAGATTATAAAAAATGTGCATATCAAATATTTAGACTTTTGACTGATGGTACTTTGGCAAAAAAAATATCAGAGGAATCTATTTCCATGGCAATAGTTAGGAATTCCTCAAGTTTTGTTCTTGATCAGCAGTTGAGCATTTATAAAAAGATCTTAGGTCAATAATATGTTTGCTTATTTATTTATAGCTTTTATAGCAATAATAATATCTTTATCATATAGGAGCAATAAATATTCTCTTGAATATTCCTTTTTGATTATTACGTTGTTTTTAGGTATAAGATATAATTTCGGAAACGATTATGCAACCTATTTGATGCATTTTCAAATCGATAATAGCGTACCATTATCGACAGCTTTAGATTATTCTAGATTTGAACCGGGGTGGGTGTATGTTTGTAGATTATTCAAGCCAATAGGTTTTTGGGGGATGGTTTTTATACTAACATTCCTTGAGAATTTTATAATATATAGGATGGTAAAAAAATATGTAACTCCTGAGTTACATTGGTTAGCTATTTTTTCTTTTATGTTCACGAATTCTTTATGCTTAACTGGTGCGTCAATGATGAGACAGTACTTAGCGATGTGTATATGCTTATGTGCCTTTGAATTATCATTGTCTAAGTATAAATTCAAGATTCCCCTATCTATGGGGATTATTTACATAGCCTCTCTTATGCATTCTTCTGCATTAGCTTGTGTTCCAATTCCTTTTCTAGGTCTATTAAAGGATATCCGTATTTCAAAAGGAAATAGTATTTTTGTATTTCTTGGTATTTTTTTATTAGGAATTGTCTTAAGTAAGTATTTTGGAAGTTATTTTGCATTATACTCTCAGAGCATGGATTTAGATAAATATGAGAAATATATTGGAAGAGAGGATAACTTGGTGTTTGGTATTAGTGACGTCGTTACATATTTAATTGCATATTTTATTTTATTCTACCAAAGATTAATAGGTGATGTAAAAGTGAGAATTTATGTTATCATTTTTATTTTATTCGTGATTGCAAATTTGATGAAACCTGTTGCACCGCTTGTTGGTCGTATAGGACTGTATTTTATGCTGCTATTTCCCATTTGCTTTCCTAATGCAGTTAAAGTTGCAAAAAGAGATGGTTATACCCTACCATTATTATCGGTATTTATTGTTATTAGATTATATAATTATTATACTTTCGTTACAAGTTCGGGATGGGGACATTCGTTTTATGAATATTCTACGATTTTTAACGTTTTAGGGTGGTTGTGATGTTTAATAAAAGCATGTAAAATTAGCCTTTCAATAAGATTTTTCAATTAGCTATAGGATTAATATTTGTCAAATGATAGAAGATCTGTTTTATTTTAGGAATAAAATCTTTGCTTATATTTCTACGATAGCATGCAAGATTAAGATGCATGTTTGGGGAATTGAATATGGCAAAAAAATAGTTTTTCGAGGAAGTACTCTGTTTTACAAGGGTCCAAATTCTTCAATAAGAATTGGTAACAATTGTGCTTTTAATTCTTCAAGCAGATATAATTTTCGTGGTATTAATCATCGCTGTATTTTGCAAACAGGGAGAAATGGTTCAATAAGAATTGGAGATAATTGTGGCTTCTCTGGTGTGAGCATTGTTTCAAGTGTTGGGGTTATAATTGGAAACAATGTTATGTGTGGCACTAATGTGATGATTGGTGATAGAAATGATCATGAAAATAATTATCCACAATTCTTACCAGAACCTGTTCATATAGGTGATAACGTGTGGATAGGAATGAATGTTGTTATTATGAAAGGTGTTAAAATCGGAAATAATGTAATAATAGGAGCAAATAGCATTGTTACTAAGGATATTCCTTCAAATGTAATAGCTGTAGGTGCTCCATGTAAACCAATAAAGGAAAACTTATAATGCATATTGTTTTTGTTGGACTTCCAGGCGTTCCATATAGAGGAAGAGCTTGTGATACTAGACTCACATATTTTGCAAATCTCTTTGCAAAAGACAATGATGTAACAATTGTTAATTGGTTTTCTCCTGAATCTCTTAATAAACAGGGAAGAGGTGAACTTAACGATAAGGTCAGTATAATAGACGTTCTAAAAACAAGAAAATCAACAGGACTATCTTATTATTTCTTTTATATTCTTTCTTTCTTAAAAGAACCGTTTGTTCTTTTGAATTTACATCGAAAGCAGAAAATTGATGTTTTACACATTTATACTGAGAAAGTTTTTGTATATATAATTTATTGGATGATTTCTATAATTATTGGTTCAAAACTGGTATACAGCTATGTGGAAGACAGGAGTTCTTTTAAATCAAATTTCAAAATAAACTCTTTATTACAAAAAATAGCAGAAAATGTTGCTGCTAAATTATGTGATGGGGTTTTACCGATTAGTCATTACCTAGAGTCCAAGGCTCTTGGGATTAATCCAAAACTTAATTCATTAAGGATTCCACCTATATGTGATTTTGAAACTTTCTCTGCGTTACCGGTTCAAACTTCAATTCCTAATAAATATTTATTGTATTGTGGTTCTATAGGATATAAAGAAGTGGTGGATATAATTTATAAAGCTTATAAAGATTCATCAATTTCTAGTAGTCGTGGTCTAGTGCTTGTGTTATCTGGAAATAAAATACTGTTAGAAAGAGCTTCCGAAGATTATCCAGATGCAACTATAATGTCTCATCTAGACTATCGCTATATGATTTCCTGCTTTAAAGGAGCTGAGTGCTTACTTATTCCTTTAAGAAATATTACTAGCGAAGTTGCCCGTTTCCCAAATAAAATTTGTGAATATCTAGCATCAAATGGAGTCTTAGTAACAACTAATGTTGGTGAGATCCCATATTTCTTTACTGATGGCAAAAATGCAATAATAGCTGATAATTGCGATTCAATTAGTTTGGCCTCAGTATTTGATAAAATTGAAACAAAGGAATATGATATTGATTATATTAAGAGACAGTCATATGCAACAGGATTGAAATATTTTGATTTACATACATATACAGCTAGTGTATCTATATTTCTTCAAAACTTATAAAATGTAGTCGTCTGGTGAATAATACTTGATGTGTGATGCCCGACTTTTTACCTTTGTCGTACACTAAAAGCATTAACTTATGAGAGGTAAAAAACACATTCTATGCCTGCATTTGCAGAAATTAAAACCACTAATGCAGTGTCTGTATCGGCACAAAGCGAAGTACCATGTTCTTCTGCTTGGAAATATGTACGCTTGCTTTATCCTAATGGAGTATCATTGTTGTTGCATTATGATATTGCTTCTAAAAATCTGTCTCGTTTCATTAACCTTGACCGATAATTTCTATGGGGTGTATTTGTAATTTAACTCCGGATTTTACCTATTATCTGTGTATGTATTGTAGCTCTTGACGGCATGGAAAGGATGCTTAAAGAAAAGTACAAGGTTGGTTATGTGAATGGTAAACTATACCATCTAAAGGTCAATCTTGTCAGATATGCCGACGACCGGACGCAACGAATGCGCGAAGCACCGAGTTGATAACGAGGTGTTTCAAGCAATGCTGTGCATACGATGGTGGCGGGTCCACCGGAACCGCCATACAAGTGGAGGTTTCAAATCACTCTAAGGTGCTGTGGTCAAAAGCCATGGTATTGGGCGTTAGAGGAAAAGGCAGTTTGAACTGTCAGATAAGTATTAAGGAGATGAATGAGCATGTGAACCTCTTACGAACGTGTCGAAAGCGTAGTAAATCCATCAAAACCGGAAGGTTGTCGTTAGTCCGGGATTAGCATAGCGGTCACCTGTTTACTGGCTATGCGGTAGGCGGCACCGAGGAGGCATGACCTTGATACAGGCGTTTGCATGGAACGTTGGAACCTACGGGCTGATGTTAAGGGAGTACTTCAAGCGGTAGCCCCGCAAGAAGAGAGTACCGATGCAGTCATAGGGGCAGATTGAATTGTAGTAGCAATGAAGTTCCTGTAATGGGAATGGAGTAAAGGATTCAAAATTATCCGTTTGAATTATGAGACAACTTAGAAACTAAGGAGGAACTTATGATCGAAACAAAGCCTTACGAAATCTCCAAATGGGCGGTCTATATCGCCTATGAACGAGTCAAGGCAAACAAAGGGAGTTATGGCGTAGATGAGCAGTCTATTGAAGACTTTGAAAAGAATTTGAAAAACAATCTTTATAAAATCTGGAATAGAATGTCCTCTGGCAGCTATTTCCCCCAACCAGTGAAAGCCGTATCTGTCCCTAAGAAGAATGGTGGAATACGCGTACTTGGCATTCCCACCGTGGAAGACCGAATCGCCCAAATGACAGCCAAACTGTACTTTGAACCTTGCGTAGAACCACTCTTTCTTGAAGATTCTTATGGTTATCGCCCTGGCAAGTCAGCCATTCAAGCTTTATCTGTCACTCGCAAGCGATGCTGGCATCGGGACTGGGTGCTTGAATATGACATCAAGGGACTGTTTGATAACATCCGTCATGACTATTTGTTAGAGATGGTTCGTCGACACACACCGCATAAATGGATACTCCTGTATGTGGAACGTTGGCTAACTACTCCCTTCCAGTTAGAGGACGGCACGTTACAATCCCGCACTTCCGGCACCCCGCAGGGCGGTGTGATTAGTCTGGTTTTGGCTAACTTGTTTTTGCATTACGCTTTTGACAGTTTTATGGCAAAGGAATACCCCAAGGCTTGGTGGGAACGCTACGCTGATGATGGAGTGTTACATTGTAAAAGCTCTCAACAAGCTATGTACATGAAATCAGTGCTGCGTGAACGTTTTCGTCTGTTCGGTTTAGAACTGAATGAGGAGAAGACACGAATTGTGTACTGTAAGGATGCGGACCGTACGGAAGACTATTCGGAAATCAGTTTAGACTCTCTCGGTTATACATTTCGTCCCCGACTGGCAAGGAATAAACATGGGAACATATTCCTGAACTTCCTTCCTGCCATGTCGGCTAAAGCCATCAAGGCGATGAAGGAAGAGGTGAGAAGATGGAAGCTACAACTGAAGGTATCGAAAAGTCTGACTGATTTGGCGAATATACTCAACTCTCAGATACAAGGTTGGATTTCTTATTACGGACACTTTTATAAGTCTGAGCTGATATACTTACTAAGGTATATTAATCAATGTCTGATAAAATGGGTCCGACGTAAATATAAGAAATTCAATCATCGACGGCGAGCTGAATATTGGTTGGGTAGAATAGCACGACGTGACAATAATTTGTTTGCGCATTGGCGCTATGGAGTATTACCTACGGCTGGATAATGGGAGCCGGATGAACTGAGAGGTTCCCGTCCGGTTCTGAGAGGGCGCAGGGGGGGAGCTCCTCTGCTCTACTCACTTTATTGTCACAGCAGACAAGAAGGAAACATTGTTTGAAATAAAGGAAATGTTGACTGCCTTTTTAAAGGGGAGAGGGGTTACCTTATCCGAGGAGAAGATATTGATAACACATGTCAGTGACGGATTTGATTTCTTGAGGTTCAATGTACGGAAGTACAAAGGTACATTGTTAATCAAGCCATCCAAGAAGAGTCAGAAACGATTCACTGACAAGCTGCATGAGTTGGTTTTGACCAAAGGCAAGGCACTTTCGCAGCAGGAACTGATAGGAACACTCAGTCTTGTGATATGCGGTTGAGGAAACTATTACAGTCATGTGGTATCAAAAAAGGTGTTCTACACATCTAGACGTGAGTTTGAGCGGGCGAAAACGGAAAAATGTATTTTGGGCTAATTTTGGTCTCGTTTCTTACCAAATCATTTACAGCGTGGAAGAGCAGATCAAAGAACTAGGTCTTACCGGTGTGGAAAAGGTTGCTTATCGTAAAGCGAATGCAGAAATAGCTTGGCAGTCTTTATTGCTCTGGTGTGTCTTCACCGTAAACGATGTACTGGAAAAGAGCCAGATGCATAAAGTTTGTAATTACGTTATTCATTCGTCATTATGATGAATTGACTGCATATATGGATTATGATGTGGTTCCGTTGGATAATAATGCAACGGAATTAGCGATTCGTGCTTTGGTTATGGGAAAGCAGAATTATTTGTTTTGCCAGAATGAACAATCATGCCATTATGTTGCTGTGATGTACACTTTTTAGCTGCTTGCAAAGTTTTAAATATAAATCTGGAGAAGTGGTTGACGGATGTTCTCTATAATATACCATCTACTCCCAAAGAAAAATTGAGTGAGTTGCTTCCGCAGAATTGGGTCAAGAACAATTCTCAATCTATTGTTTAATCAATCAAACTCAGTCGTTTTTCAGATGTATCGATGTCTTTGCTGTATCGATACTGTTGGGTGTGTCTTATCACCGAACGGTTATTGTAAAATGATTTTTAAGTATTAAGTTTTTTTTAATAATTCCCTACAAAAGATGAAAGAAACAAAAATTTGCGTGATTGGTCTAGGATATGTAGGCCTTCCGCTCGCTCGCCTTTTCTCAACTAAATATGAGACAGTAGGCTTTGATATGAATCAGAAACGTGTAGATGCTTTGATGTCTGGTCATGATTCAACTCTCGAGGTAGCTGATGATTTGCTTCAGGATGCAATTAACAATCATGGTTTTAAATGTACAACTCAACTTGAAGATATTAAGGATTGTAACTTCTATGTTGTTGCTGTACCAACTCCCGTTGACGATGATCGCAACCCTGATTTGACGCCACTTTATGGTGCTTCAACAACGGTAGGAAAGGTTATTAGCAAAGGTGATGTAGTTGTGTATGAGTCAACAGTTTACCCGGGGGTTACTGAGGACGAGTGTGTTCCCGTTGTTGAAAAAGTCTCTGGCTTGAAAATGAATGTTGATTTCTTCGCAGGTTACTCTCCTGAGCGTATTAACCCAGGTGATAAACTCCACACGGTTGAGCACATCAAGAAGGTTACTTCAGGATCTACGCCAGAGATTGGCAAATATGTAAATGAAGTATATTCTTCTGTTATCACTGCAGGTACTCATCTTGCACCAACCATGAAGGTTGCAGAGGCTGCTAAGGTTATTGAGAACAGCCAACGTGATATTAATATTGCTTTCGTTAATGAGCTTTCGAAGATCTTCACCAAGATGGGTATAGATACTCTTGACGTTCTAGAGGCAGCTGGTACTAAGTGGAATTTCCTTCCATTCCGTCCAGGTCTAGTTGGAGGTCATTGTATTGGTGTTGATCCTTATTACTTGGCACAATGTGCTCAGCGTTATGGATATAACCCTGAAATAATTCTTGCTGGTCGTAGAATGAACGATGGTATGGGTGAGTATGTGGCTACAGAAACTATTAAACACATGTTGAAGAAGGGTATTCAGGTGTTGAACTCTGAAATTATCATTCTTGGTTTCACTTTCAAAGAAAACTGCCCAGATGTTCGTAACACAAAAGTAATTGATATCTTCAATGCTTTGAAGGAGTATAATCTTAATATTACCGTTTATGATCCATGGGCAAATCCAACAATTGTAGATCGTGAGTATGGTATTAAGGTTATCAATGAACTTCCAGAGATAAAGTTTGATGCTGTAATAGCGGCCGTAGCTCATAAGGAGTTTGAAGGTATGGATGTTTCTTCACTTTTGAAAGAGAATCATGTGATTTTCGATGTAAAGTGCACACTTGATCGTTCAATCGTAGACGGTCGTCTCTAATGTATTAAATGGCTTTGGCAGCATAGGTGAAGCTTATGCTTGTGGTTCGATACACCTGCCAGAATAAATATTAAATTATTGTGATTATGGCATATAAAAAATTGAAATTTCCAGAGAATTCAAAATTTTTGGTTACTGGTGGTGCTGGTTTCATTGGCTCTAATTTATGCGAGGCAATATTGAATCTTGGTTATAAAGTTCGTTGTATTGACGATCTTTCTACAGGTAAGCAGGCAAATGTTGATATGTTTTTGGACAATCTTAATTATGAATTTGTTAAAGGCGATATTAAGGACCTTAATATATGTATGAAAGCATGTGAAGGAGTTGATTATGTACTTAACCAAGCTGCGTGGGGGAGTGTTCCTCGTTCAATCGAGATGCCTTTATTCTATTGCGCAAACAATATTCAGGGTACTCTAAACATGATGGAAGCTGCACGTCAGAATGGCGTAAAGAAATTCGTTTATGCTTCTTCTAGTTCAGTTTATGGAGATGAGCCCAATCTTCCAAAAATGGAAGGACGTGAGGGAAATCTTCTTTCACCTTATGCGTTAACTAAACGTTGTGATGAAGAGTGGGCAAAACAGTACACCCGTTTTTATGGCCTTGATACATATGGAATGCGATATTTTAATGTATTTGGTCGTAGACAGGATCCTGATGGTGCTTACGCTGCTGTATTGCCAAAGTTCATTAAGATGCTTTTGAATGATGAGCAGCCAACAATTAATGGTGATGGAAAGCAAAGTCGTGACTTCACTTATATTGAAAATGTGATAGAGGCAAACCTCAAGGCATGTCTTGCGCCGCACGAAGCGGCAGGTCAAGCCTTCAATATTGCTTATGGTGGACGTGAATATCTTATTGATATCTACTACACTCTTACAAAAGCTCTTGGTAAAGAAATCGAACCTTATTTTGGACCAGATCGAAAAGGTGATATTAAACATTCAAATGCTGATATCTCTAAAGCAAAACAACTGCTTGGTTATGATCCTGAATATGATTTTGCACGTGGTTTGAATGAAGCTATTGAATGGTATAAAGCTAATTTGTAGTGATGGAAAATTGCGGTAAAAGCATTGCTATTCTCGCCTCATGGAATCTTGTACAGGTAGGGGATATGATATATATACCCTCTACTCACTATTTGTATCTAGATTATATTGTGAAGATATATAAAAATGTTTTTTTGGTAAGTCAATTATCTGTAGGCGATTCTCCTGGTAAACGTCATCGATTAGATTTTTCTACTGTTTCTGTTGTACCACTACCATATGCAAACAGTTATTTGGACTCTATAAAAAATGTTAGAGCTTATTATAAGGCTTTATCTAATGTTTGCCCCAATGTAGATATTGTGTATAGCAGAGTCCCAGATCCCTTCTCATGGATGCCAACGTTGCTATTCAAAACAAATAGTATAATGCACTTTGTTGGAGATACAATAGATGCAACAAAACACAATGAGAAATGGAGTTGGTTTAAAAAACAAGTAATGTTAGCAGGTTATCTTCCTGAGTATGCATTGACTCTGCTTGCGGCTCTTAATAGTCATGTATATACGAATGGACATCACATTTCAGATAAGTTACTTAGATATGGAATTAAGGCAACTCCAGTAGTATCCTCTACTGTTCGGAAATCCGACCTTAATTATGAATTTGTACAATTGCCTCATGTGCAAGGAAAAGTTGTAATAACATATATTGGATATGTTAGGTTTGCGAAAGGCATGAATTGTTTGATGGATTTTTGCAAGGAACTTTTCAAAGCAAATATTGATTATAAATTCAATTTAATAGGTAATGGAGAAATGATCGAAGATGTTAAAAAGTTTGTTGAATTGGAAGGTCTAAAAGAATTTGTAATATTGCATGGTCATATTGATGATAAATCAAGGATGAATTCAATTCTTCGAGAGTCAGATCTTTTCTTTTTCCCTTCTTTGTCTGAAGGGTCACCTCGTGTAGTTATTGAGGCTATGGCGCAAGGGATACCTGTACTGTCTACTCCTGTTGGTTCACTCCCCGATACTTTCGAAGACGAAAAATCGATTAGATTTTTTAATTTTAATGATTCGAATAGCGCACTGAGAGTAGTTAAAGAATTTCTTTGTAATACTAAAAAATTCGACAATCAAAGGCGTATTGCATTTTCCAAAGTAGAATCTGAAATTACCATAGATAAATTTTTGTCAAGAGTGTTTAAATATGACGCATAAGGTATTGTTGATCTATACATGGTTTGTTCGAACTATATTGTTTTTCCTACCTGATATACCGGTAATAATGCGATTTAGAGGATGGTTATATAGTTTGGGAATGAAACATTGTGGTTATGACTTTCAGGTTACACATGATGCGAGGCTTATTACCTTACAAGAAATCTCTGTGGGTAGGAATTGCTTTATTGGAAATAATTCATTAGTTTTTGCTTCGATAAATGGAGAAATCTCACTAGCTGACGAAGTTCAAATTGGACCACATTGTGTAATAATTAGTGATAATCACACTATAAAGGATGGTTCATTTAGATATGGTAAAACAGATAATGGAGTTATCAGAATTGGATTTGGTTCATGGATTGGTGCGAACTCCACAGTACTAAAAGGGGCAATCTTACCTCCAAGTTCGGTACTAGGTGCTAATAGTTTATTAAATAAAGCCTATTTTGAAGAGAATTCACTTTACGCTGGATCACCAGCGCATTTAATAAAATCTTTATGATGTTATCAGTAATAATCCCTATCTATAACGAGGAGAAATATATTGCTAAGTGCTTAGAAAGTATATTAGAACAAGATTACCCAAAGAACGATCTCGAAGTAATTCTTGTCGATGGCATGAGTAATGATAAGACACGTGAAATCGTTGCATCATACACCGAAAAATATTTTTTCATCCGTTTGATAGATAATCCTAATAGGATCGCTCCATGGGCAATGAATCTTGGAATCAAGGAGGCAAAAGGAGATGTGATTATGCGTTTGGATGCTCATGCTATATATGAGACGAATTATTTTTCGTCTCTTGTTTATGGACTGGCTAAATATGAAGCTGATAACATCGGTGCTGTATGTAAGACTGATGTGTTGAGCAAAACAAGCAAAACATTAGCAATTCGTGAGGTATTGAGTAATAAGTTTGGTGTTGGTAATTCAGTATTTCGCACAGGAATACAAGGCGATCAGGAAGTTGAAACTGTTCCATTTGGTTGTTGGAAGCGAGAAGTATTTGAAAAATATGGCTATTATGATGTGCGTCTTGTTCGTAATCAAGATATAGAACTTAATAAGCGTATCATTCATGGCGGAGGTAAGATTGTTATTATTCCTGATACATATAGTACTTATCTTGCACGTGAAACTTATTCAAAGTTAGCGAAGAATAATTTTGGTAATGGGAAGTGGAATATTCTTACAGTATTTTATACAGGAGAATTGCGTTCCCTCTCTGTTCGCCACTTTGTTCCTCTCGGTTTTGTTATTGGTTTGCTATTACCTTTGTTTTTAGGTTTTTTCTGGCGTCCAACTATTATATTATTTTTAGCTGTATTGTTATTATATTTATTATCATTAGGAACCGTCAGCGCAAAGCTTGCTTTATCAAAGAAACTAAATTTTATATACCTTCTTGTATCATTCATTGTTCTTCATATTTCATATGGATGTGGATCTCTAATTGCCCTTATGAATCTACCCTTTATGAAGAAATAGGTAATCATTTTTTTGAATTATCCCATAATCTGTAATGAAGACCGAAGAATTATATAAGCATTTGTATTTGTTTATTAGATCCTCATTGTTAAATATTGAAGTTGACAGTAAGCGTCCACTTCTCCCCAAGATTGGTCGAAAACTAAAATTTACTTATATGCATGAACGTGAGACAAGAAGTCGTACAAGTAATTGTTCAGTATGGTGTCTGAACCTATTGTTCCGTCAATAGTAACCTAAAGAGGTGTGCTTTACGAGTATTTGTTTGGTGCGAATCCCTCTTGACAATATGGTTCTATACAGAAATATCCAATGTATAGGCTGTTAGATTGACCGATATGAGTAACGTAGATGAACCGTTGCACCATCGTGACAAAAGTAAGCAGTCACTCTAGACCGTTTTGACCAACCTTATATATAGATTTAATTTTACAGCGAATTCAAAAAAATGAATCGTAAAAACAAAGAAGGAGATTTTTATGCCTCCCAGGTTCGCCTGTTCCTTAATAAATATGGCGGTATCAATTGGGAAGAATTCTGCAAAGCAGAGCGGGTGAGTTATTTTAAAATGTGCAATTGTTTGGGCCGACCTTTTTATAGGAAACCTTCTGCTGATCCTAAAAAGCCGGAAGTGGAAGAACCGACAAACACATTACCAAATATTGGGCTTCAACCCTTGTTGGTTGATGTCCCTTTATCAAAGAATTGTTGTGAACTGCAAATCCGTAGAATAGCTAAATACCGTAACAATAGTTTCTGTAGCCCCGAAGCTGGGGTTCGATTTGCAAGATTTCAGTCTGTTTTTGTTAATATCCGCAATCATAAATTGAATGCGGTACAATATCTATGTGATGTTTTTCGCCGGATTAAGAAAACTACAAAAGAGGAGTTGGTCAATCTGTTGCCACATAAATGGCAGTCTTTGGCCGTATAATCTGTGTTTAAATCAAACTTAGTTTTTAAAACTTACTAAGACTTTGTCTCTTTAGGGCCTTAACAGTTTTAAAGCGACTGCTTACTTATAATAGAATAAACAACGATACAATATGTTATTGAAATGGATTTTTGACCGACTGCTTGCATTTATTGGCCTGCTGTTCCTGTGGCCAGTACTGCTTATTGTAGCAATAATGGTGAAAGTAAAGATGCCGGAAGGAGCAGTGTTCTTTATACAAAAGCGTGTGGGTAAAGGAGGTAGGTTGTTTAATTGCCATAAGTTCCGTACGATGACCGTTAACCATAACGGTTCTACAGTGTCGGTAGCTGGCGACTCACGCATCACACCATTTGGTGCAATTCTGCGTCACTATAAGCTCGATGAGTTACCCGGGTTGTGGGATGTATTGATTGGGAATATGTCTTTTGTGGGACCTCGTCCAGATGTTCCGGGGTATGCTGACAAGTTGGAGGGTGATGAACGTGATGTATTGAAATTGCGTCCGGGTATTACAGGGCCTGCCACGCTAAAGTATCGCCTGGAAGATGAAATGATTTCTGAATACGTGGTAAAGAGACAAGCAGAGGGTGACACACGACCAATGCAAGAGATTGCCACAGAATATAATGATAATGTAATTTATCCTGATAAGGTACGCTTGAACTGCTACTACTATCGCCATTACTCGTTCATCAAGGACATCGAGATGATATTTGCGACAGTATTAGGTTTCAGGGTGAAATTTGCAGGAGAAGAAGTATAATAGAATAGCATATTGAATATTATGGTTGAAGAAAGAAAGACTATCTACCTTTGTCTAGCTCACATGAGTGAGGAGCGGGTAGAACAGAAGTATGTAAAGGAAGCATTCGATACCAATTGGGTAGTTCCGATGGGCCCTAATGTGAATGCCTTTGAGCAGGAATTGTCAGATTTTGCTAATACCAATTCTGATGGAAGTAAGTTAAATCATAAGGTGGTTTGTCTGAGTTCCGGTACTGCTGCAGTGCACCTTGCTCTCATAGCTTGTGGTGTAAAATCCGGTGATGAAGTCTGTGTCCAGAGTTTCACCTTCTGTGCATCATCCCACCCTATCACTTATCTTGGTGCCAAGCCTGTATTCATCGACTCAGAGCGTGAAACATGGAACATGGATCCGGAACTCCTCGAAAAGGCAATCCTTGACCGTAAGGAGAAGACTGGTACATATCCAAAGGCCATCATTCCAGTAGCTCTCTACGGTATGCCATACGATTGTGAGAAGATTATGGCTATTGCCGATAAGTACGACATTCCTGTTATAGAAGATGCAGCCGAAGGCATGGGTTCTCGCTTCAACGGTCAGGTTCTCGGTACCTTTGGACGCTTTGGTGTCCTTTCATTTAATGGTAATAAGATGATTACTACTTCTGGTGGGGGCGCTCTCATCTGCCAGAACGATGAAGATGCCAACAACGTAATGTGGCATGCAACTCAGGCTCGTGATGCTTATCCATACTATCAGCATACAGAGATTGGTTACAACTACCGTATGTCAAACGTATGTGCAGGCATTGGTCGTGGTCAGATGACTATTCTGGATGCACATATCGCTCATCACAAGCATGTTCAGGCACTTTATGAGGAATTGCTGGAGGATATTCCTGAAGTTCATATTCACAAACAGCCGGCGGATTCCCGTTACGATGCGAACTTCTGGCTCTGTGCTGCAACTATCGATCCGGAGGTCAAGATTCAGGAGCAGGAGAATGCTTATAAGGAAGTCATCAGGACAGCTGTAGGTGGTGCAGCAGGTGTCATCAAGGCTGTTGATTCTGCTGTCACTGATTGTCAGCCGAATGATAACGTGGAGGCTCTTCGTATCTTCATGCTTAATAAGAAGGTTGAATGCCGTCCTGTATGGAAGCCAATGCATAAGCAGCCTATTTATACTGATGCAGTAGCCTATACCAATGGGGTATCAGAAGAAATCTTTAAGGTTGGTTTCTGCCTGCCAGCAGGTCCATATGTCACTGATGGCGATGTACGTTATATCGTAGATTGCATAAAGGAGGCTATTGTCAGGTGATGATAAAAAATTCAAGAAATAGCGGGAGGAATGTGTCAGTTGTGTACATTTTTTTTGCCTCAGAAAACAGATAAAACGAGATATGACCATTAATTGCGAATGAATGGCAGGAAAGAACGATCAGAATTTTATCGCCTTCTGTGATGAGTTAAGGGCGTATGTCCTGGAAAAACATCACTTCCCGAATAAGCATACCCGTTTCTTGAATAAGATAAAATTAGTCCGCCGTAAAATCAATCAGGACACGCTGGAAGAGTGGAAACTGAAAATGTTCCTCGACATAGCGGGGATGAGGGATATGGATGAGCATACCGGAGGGAGAAAAAAGAAGGTGCAGGATGATCAGTAAAGACGCTTTGCTCACTGGTTATTCGATTATGATATAAAAGAAGTAAAAAATACTCGATAATTTAAAACAATATGCCGTATTGACTAAATAAAATGGCGTTATGGCTGATAAAGATATTGTATATATTATAAATGAAATATTAATGAATAAAATGAAAAAGGTAGCTTTAATATCTGGAATCACTGGTCAGGATGGTTCATTTTTAGCTGAGTTTCTAATAGAAAAAGGATATGAAGTCCATGGTATCCTTCGCCGTTCTTCTTCTTTCAACACCGCACGCATTGAACATCTTTACTTGGATGAGTGGGTGCGTGACATGAAGAAGGACCGTCTGGTCAATCTTCATTATGGAGATATGACGGATTCCAGTTCTTTGATCCGTATTATCCAGCAAGTACAACCGGATGAAATTTATAATCTGGCCGCTCAAAGCCATGTGAAAGTATCTTTTGATGTACCGGAATACACAGCCGAAGCAGATGCCATCGGTACGCTCCGCATGCTGGAAGCTATCCGTATCCTTGGAATGGAAAAGAAAACACGCATTTATCAGGCTTCAACTTCCGAACTATTCGGTTTGGTACAGGAAGTTCCGCAGAAGGAAACTACTCCTTTCTATCCTCGTTCCCCGTATGGAGTAGCCAAGCAATACGGTTTCTGGATCACCAAGAACTATCGTGAAAGCTATGGCATGTATGCTGTAAACGGAATCCTTTTTAATCATGAAAGTGAACGTAGGGGCGAGACTTTCGTAACCCGTAAGATAACATTGGCTGCTGCCCGTATTGCACAAGGGCTCCAGGACAAACTTTATCTGGGAAACCTGAACTCACTTCGTGACTGGGGATACGCCAAGGACTATGTTGAGTGCATGTGGCTGATTCTTCAGCATGACATTCCTGAAGACTTTGTAATTGCTACGGGAGAATATCACACTGTACGTGAATTTACGACACTGGCTTTCAAAGAAGTCGGCATTGAACTTCGTTGGGACGGTGAAGGAGTGGATGAGAAGGGTATTGATGTATCGACCGGAAAAGTATTGGTTGAAGTCGATTCTAAGTATTTTCGTCCTGCTGAAGTAGAACAGTTACTGGGTGATCCTACGAAAGCTCGTACATTACTTGGCTGGAATCCCACCAAGACTTCTTTCTCCGAACTGGTAAAAATTATGGTATCGCATGATATGAAGTTTGTGAAGAAGCTTCACATGAAAGAACTGATGAATAGAGAAGAATAAGAATGGATAAGAATACGAAAATCTATGTAGCGGGACACCATGGTTTGGTGGGTTCCGCTATCTGGAATAATTTGCAGCGTCGTGGTTACACGAATCTTGTAGGACGCTCTCATAAAGAACTGGACCTTCTTGATAGCGTAGCCGTAAAACAATTCTTTGATGAAGAACAGCCTGATGCAGTTGTCCTTGCCGCTGCGCACGTCGGTGGTATCCTTGCAAACTTGCAGTATCGTGCCGATTTTATCTATCAGAATCTCCAGATTCAGCAGAATGTGATCGGTGAGAGTTTTCGTCATAACGTACAGAAACTGCTTTTTCTGGGTAGTACCTGTATCTATCCACGTGATGCTGCACAGCCGATGAAGGAAGACGCTTTGCTGACTTCTCCTTTGGAATATACGAATGAACCTTATGCCATTGCCAAGATTGCTGGTTTGAAGATGTGTGAAAGCTTTAATCTTCAGTATGGCACGAACTATATCGCTGTGATGCCTACCAACCTTTATGGCCCGAATGATAATTTCCATTTGGAAAACAGTCATGTTCTTCCTGCCATGATTCGTAAGATTCATCTGGCTAAATGTTTAAACGAAGGTGACTGGAAGGCAGTTCGCAGAGACCTTGACTTGCGTCCTGTAGAAGGTGTGACCGGTGGTAATTCTGATGCTGAAATATTGAATAAATTGGCAAAATTTGGTATTACTCCTGAATTGGTAACTCTTTGGGGGACCGGTACGCCCATGCGTGAATTCTTGTGGAGTGAGGAGATGGCTGATGCGAGTGTTCATGTATTATTGAACGTTGATTTCAAGGATACCTATACGGAAGGTAGTAGAGACATTCGTAACTGTCATATCAATGTTGGTACAGGTAAAGAAGTCAGCATCCGTGAAGTTGCCGAAATGATCATGAAGGAAGTTCAATTTAAGGGTGAACTTCGTTGGGACAGTTCTAAGCCTGATGGTACGATGCGTAAGTTGACAGATGTATCGAAGTTACACAGTTTAGGCTGGCATCATAAGATTGAGATTGATGAAGGAATTGAGCGCCTTTATGAATGGTATTTGAAAGGTGTCTAAATTTATAATTTATATATTATGGAAAAATTAAACGGAAAGAATGTTTTAATACTGTTGTTGATTTTGCTTCTTACAGCTTGTCAGTCTTACAAAAAGGTACCTTACTTGCAGGATGCTGAAGTGGTACTGTATAGTACTCAGAACGAACAGTTGTATGATGCAAAGATCATGCCCAAAGACTTGTTGACGATTGTAGTATCATGTACCAGTCCCGAACTGGCGGCACCTTTCAACCTGACGGTGGCTACGCAGAATAATGCAACTTTGAATTATACAACTACTCAGCCTGTTCTGCAGCAATACCTGGTGGATAATGACGGTAATATCAACTTTCCTGTATTGGGAGAACTTCATGTGGGTGGATTGACAAAGAAGGCTACTGAACAGATGATTGTGGAAAAACTGAAACCTTATATTAAGGAAACACCTATTGTGACGGTACGTATGGTGAATTATAAGATTTCCGTGATTGGTGAGGTTGCCCGTCCCGGTACATTTACGATTTCCAATGAAAAGGTGAATATTCTGGAAGCTTTGGCTATGGCAGGTGATATGACCGTATATGGTCTGCGTGATGATGTTAAGCTGATACGGGAGAATGCCAATGGTAAGCAGGAAATTATTCCTTTGGATCTGAATAAGGCGGAGACTATTCTTTCTCCTTATTATTATTTGCAACAGAATGATATTATTTACGTAACTCCGAATAAGGCGAAAGCTCGAAATTCGGATATCGGAACTAGTACAAGTTTATGGTTCTCTGCTACTTCGATCCTTGTTTCTATTGCCAGTTTGTTGTTTAATATTTTGAAATAAGAGGGAGAGTTATGAAAGAAGAAAATCAAAACGTGAAGGAACGTGAAATAGCTGAGGATCAGATCGATTTCCGGGCGTTGCTTTTTAAATATATTATTCACTGGCCCTGGTTTGTAGGTGCTGTGTTGCTATGTTTGGTTGGTGCTTGGTTTTATCTGCACTGGGCTACCCCGATCTATAATATTTCCGCCACTGTTCTGATAAAAGATGAGAAGAAGGGCGGAGGTGCAGGACTTTCATCGGAACTGGAGGATATGGGGTTAAGCGGTCTGATGACTTCCTCCAAGAATATTGATAACGAGTTGGAAGTTCTACGTTCGAAAACACTGGTAAAAGAGGTCGTTAATCAGTTGGGACTGTATATAACCTATAAAGATGAGGATGAATTTCCTGCTAAAGGTTTATATAAGACATCTCCAGTACAAGTGAGTCTAACTCCTCAAGAGGCTGAAAAACTGAAAACTTCGATGGTAGTCGAGATGACCTTACAGCCTGAAGGTAGTATGGATGTGAATGTGACTGTAGGTGAAAAGGGCTATCAGAAGCATTTTGAGAAATTACCTGCCATTTTTCCAACAGATGAAGGTACATTGGCTTTCTTTCAGGAAGTTGATTCGGTAACTTTACAGGATGGAACTAAAGTTCCTCGGATAGAGAAGAACGTACGTCATATAACTGCGACAATAAATAAACCGATGAGAGTGGCAAAAGGCTATTGTAACAGTCTGTCTATTGCTCCTACTTCTAAGACTACTTCCGTAGCTGTGATTTCCTTGAAGAACTCCAGTTTGCAGCGTGGACAGGATTTTATCAACCAGTTGCTTGAAATGTATAATCGTAATACGAACAATGATAAAAACGAGATTGCCCAGAAAACAGCTGAGTTTATTGATGAACGTATTGGTATTATCTCAAAAGAATTGGGTAGTACGGAAGCTAATCTAGAGACTTTCAAGCGTGATGCAGGTATCACGGATTTGACAAGCGAAGCTCAGATAGCCTTGGCCGGTAATGCTGAGTATGAAAAGAAGAGCGTAGAGAACCGTACTCAAATCAGTTTGGTGAATGACTTGCGTAAGTATTTGCGAGGCAATGAATACGAAGTATTGCCGAGTAATGT